>Ga0209087_1000520_pt1 | contig 24251 bp, 24 predicted proteins | sample S_130805_EF_Meta_FD_187321 | JGI IMG/M metagenome (GOLD analysis project Ga0209087, IMG submission 187321) | Freshwater microbial communities from Lake Simoncouche, Canada to study carbon cycling - S_130805_EF_MetaG (SPAdes) (version 2) | ecosystem: Environmental > Aquatic > Freshwater > Lake ... | reverse complement strand
AAAGCGCCACGCTCCCTCTCCATCAAAGGCGCTGGGGGCATGGATTTTTTTAACAATCCGCCAAGCCCTTGCCATCACGAGTAAACCCCGTATTCGATGCGACCGAGAAGGTTCTCCACCTCCCGGGCTCCTATTTCCGTTTTCGCGTAGTCCAATGGCACCGATCCACCGAGACCGACCTGAGGGGCGTTCAGCCAAAGCTTGGCGGCATCGGGTCCATTGAAAACTTTCAAAGCCTGTCCCAGCAGGCGGGCATATCGTAGCACCCTGTCCGAAACCGAAGGTGACAGTTTCCCAGCACTACCCTTACGGCGATGGAGTGTGGCTTTGGAAATGCCGAGCATCGGAGCCAACCTTTCGGAGGGAATGGCAAGACTGGTTTGCAGATCTTCGAGTTCACCGAATGGCAGTCCTGCCTGCAGCATCTGAATCAGCTTTGATGGCGCGTAGATTTTCGACTCAGTTGATCCATTCGACCCCTGAACGCAAAACATGACCACTCCCCCGCAAGTTCGACCAGCTTTGGTAGCGCTCCGTTTTTTGCCGGGCAAAACAGCACGCGTAGCTGGGCGTTTTGGTTTTTGGGTGGAAGATGATAGTCTCATATGCAAAGATAAATAATATCACATGCAACGAATGTCAAAAAAGGATTCGGGATTACTGAAAAGGACTGTTAGCTAAAAAAACCGCCATCGAGAGCATGATTTTTTTCTTCAGCACCTTGACGGTCGGCGCTGGTAATCCACTCGACGCGCGATCCCGGTGTTTGCAGCAACGAGGTGGCCTCGTCCACAAATCCTACGGCAGCGGCATCCACATCCAATGTCGCGTTTACGACAGCCGCCACACCTTGTGGAACGAAGGCAAGCTCCCCGCCGAAGCCCTGCTCCGACCCCATGCCTCCAAGCCCCGCAACCCTCTCCTCGCCGCCGCCTGTTTCAAAGCCGGCTACATCGACGCCTGGGGCCGCAGACACCCAAACGCTTGGCCAATCTCAAATCATGGCTCTGCTGGGCTACACGACACGCACTGGTAATTTCAAGCGTGCCTTGAAACGACTATCGGCGCTGGCCCTCATCGAAATGACCGTCCCCGACAAACCCAATAGTCGCCTCCAAAAATACCGACTCACGGAAAAAGACAGGAAGAGAAAGTTAGAGGGATGAACGAAAAAGTATGAAAAAAGCGAATCCACCTCGCCACCAGTTGCTCGCCACTTCATCACGCCGTAGTCGCGCAGCGCGGAGAAGGAACGCCGAAGGCGCTTTCCGCCTTTCATATTTCATCCTTTTTCCACTTCCCGCCGCCTTCTGGAACCCAAACCCGTAAAAGGACCCTTTCTTGCTTCAAGGGGTATCAGAAACTATGCGTCGGCTATTTCTTATCCTTCCTGTGCAAGTTGGAAATTTGGTTTAGAGTTATGTGTGAAAATTCGTTTATTCTCCATTCTCTTACTCACCCTAACTTTTGTGAAAGCCGAAGACACCAAACCCACTCTCACTCCGCTCCAGGAGCATGTCACCATGCAGTGCGGCACTGAACCTCCATTCCGGAACGAGTATTGGGACAACAAGCGCGAGGGGATTTATGTTTGTATTATTTCGGGTAAGCCTTTGTTCAGTTCGAGGGACAAGTTTGATTCGGGAACGGGTTGGCCCAGTTTTATTCGTCCGCTGACAGAGGGGATGATCGAGGAGAAGGTGGACATCTCGCATGGCATGGAGCGTGTGGAGGTGCGGTCGGTCGAGGGGAATTCGCATTTGGGTCATGTTTTTCCAGACGGGCCTGCTCCGACGGGCTTGCGCTACTGCATCAACTCGGCCTCACTTCGATTTGTCCCGAAGGAGGAACTCGAAAAGCAGGGCTACGGGCAATACAAGGCACTCTTTGAGAAACCCTGATTTTTGTAGAGCGGACGCGTGATGAGAGTGGCTCGGCGGCGGCAAAAGTATGTCTTCATTTCGAATCGGCATTGATCTGGGAACGACGAATTGTGCTCTGGCATCCGTGCCGGGCGGTTCGACATCCGGTGTCAGCGATGTCCTGTTGATTCCGCAACCCGAGACGGCCCACTCGACAAGCTCGCATACGACGCTTCCCTCGTTTTTGTATCTGCCGCCGGAGCAGAGTGGACGCTGGATCGCAGGTCGTTTTGCCCGCGCGCGAGCTGCGGAGGTGCCTGGGCGCGTAGTCCATTCCGCAAAGTCCTGGCTTGTGCATCATGCGGCGGATCGGCGTGCGAAGTTTCTTCCCTTGGGTTCGAGCGATCTTGCGGGGACGGATTTGATCAGTCCGGTGGAGGCTTTGTCGCTTCTTTTGCAGACCCTCTCCACGGCATGGAATGACGCCCATCCGGGTGCTCCTCTTTCTTCGCAGGAGGTGGCCATTACAGTTCCAGCCTCCTTCGATCCCGCCGCGCAGCAACTCACGCTGGAAGCGGCGCGGGAGGCTGGTTTTCCAGATTCCACCATCCTTCTCGAGGAGCCTCAAGCCGCGTTCTATGCCTGGCTGGAAAACGACACCGCAGCCATGGAGGCGCTCGGCGGAGGGAACCGGAAATCGCATGTGCTGGTGGTGGACATCGGTGGAGGGACGACAGATCTCAGCCTTTTTGCTGTGGAGCCAAGGCCGGATTCGCCGATGCCGCGACTCCAACGCATCGCCGTGAGCGACCATGTTCTCCTCGGTGGCGACAATCTCGACCTTTCGCTGGCCCATTTTTTAGAGGAAAAACTCATGCCCGGTTCTCAGTTGCCGCCATCGACTTTTGCGCAGCTTCTTGCGCGCTGCCGGGAAATAAAAGAGGACGCGCTTGGCGAAGAATTCGAGGAGAACAAAGTCTGGCCAGTCGCGGTCTCAAAGCCAGGTGCCTCGCTTCTCTCGGGCACGCTTCGTTGCGAGGTTTCATCCAGCGAAATCGCGACTCTTTTGCTCGAGGGCTTTTTTCCTGTTGTCACAGCTGGCGAGCATCCCCTGAGAGCCGCACCGGGACTTCGGGAAATGGGGCTCCCTTACGCCAAAGATCCTGCGGTGACCAGGCATCTCAGCGACTTCCTGCGTGGGCGTGCTCCGGTGGATTTCATTCTTTTCAATGGTGGGCTGACGAAGGCGCCTGCGATTCGGCGCCGCATACTGGAGAACCTGACCAACTGGCAACCGGAGCACATCCCCAGGGTTCTTGAAAACACGGATCCCGATCTTGCTGTAGCGCGGGGAGCCGCGAGGTTCCTGCATCTGCGGTCCACCGGTGATGCTTCGCGCATCGAGGCGGGTGCCTCGCACTCCTATTACATTCGCGTCGGTGCAAATAATGCCCTGTGCCTGCTGCCACAAGGAGCGCCTGCCGAAAAGACCTTCACCTCGGAGCAGTCCGACCTTCGCGCGATTGTTGGAAAACCTGCCTCTTTTGAGTTGATGCGCCATGCCCGCCGTCCGGACGACCAGGCGGGAGCCGTTATGGCTCTTGATGACGAGGGGTTTTCCGCATTGCCGTCGGTGGAAACAATCCTCGCGCCGCCGCCGGGTGCGCGCGCGCCAAGCAATCCCAGTGTGAGGGTGAAACTTCGCACCTGTCTGCGCGCCACCGGTCTTTTACGGGTGGAGCTTCTTTGCGCTGAACCGGGTCTCCGCTGGGATGAGCCGTGGCCCTTGGAATTCTCTTTGCGTGGAGGAAAGTCATCATCCTCACTGAGTCGATCCGCCGACATGTCGGACGCCGTTACTCGCGCCGGCGAGCAATTGGCTGCGTTGCTCGATCCTTCCCGCAAGACCCGTCAGAAGCTTACGGCCAATACCATTTTTACGGTTGGCGAGAAGGCGCTTGGAAATGCCAAGGCGACATGGAGTGGCGGCATCGTGCGCCGACTCTTCGACATCTGGCTTGAGGCGGCGCCGCAACGGTTCCACTCCGCCGACCACGAGGAGACATGGCTGCATCTTGCCGGGTGGTTTCTGCGTCCAGGATGCGGCATGACGGGCGACTCCGAGCGCTCGGCTGCATTGGCTGAAATCCTGGCCGCGCCACCGCGTTTCGCGAGTGGAGCTGTGAAGATCCAGCGTTGGATCTGTGCGCGGCGCATCGCTGCCGGTCTTGATGCAGTCCGTTCTGAGGCCATCTGGAGTGCCGCCGCAGCTGAGTGGCGCGATGGCGCCGCCCCCTCGGCCGAGATCGCGCTCCTAGCGGGCTCTCTGGAGTCCCTCAGCTCCGAGACACGCGGCACATTGCTCCGTCGTCTCGTGAAATCCATCGAGTCCCAGCCGAAAAATCCCGCCTTCTGGAAGGCCCTTGGGCGCCTCCTTTCGAGGGTTCTCTTTCACGCAGGAGCAGAGCAAATTCTGCCACCCGATTTCGTTGAGGAGGCTTGGGAAGCGCTTCGCGAAATTGATCCCGGAGAGTCCCTGCGCCCGGAGGCTGCCGCCGCATGGCTGCGTGCCGCTCGTCTCACTGGCCTGCGCCCGGTGGATGTGTCGAAATCCACCCGCAACCAGATCGACTCGCTGTTGAAGCGTTGGGATGTCAATGAAGTCCGTCGTCGCGTGCTTCATGACTGTGTGCCGCTTGCCGCATCCGACCAGACCGGTCTCCTTGGCGAGGCGCCGCCTCCCGGTTTAACGCTTCAAAGCTAAACTGGATTCCTCTAACAAGCGTGGTTTTTACATGAAGACCTCAGGAATTTTTCGAATCAAAGGCGTTGTTCAGCACTACGACTGGGGAGGTTTTGATTTTATCCCCGCCTTGCTGGGTCAACCGCATCCTTCCACCAAACCATGTGCCGAGCTCTGGCTTGGCGCCCATGGCGGAGGCCCCTCGATCGTGGAGTCGCAGGAGGGGGGCTTGTCTTTGGCGGAGTTGATTCATTCCTCTCCCGGCGAGGTTTTGGGCAAGAGGGTCGCGGAGCGTTTTCACAATTTGCTCCCGTATCTTTTTAAAGTTCTCGATGCGCGAAAAATGCTCTCGATCCAAGCTCACCCGACGATTGCTCAAGCGCTTGAGGGCTTCAAGGCTGAGGAGGCCGCTGGCGTTCCTCTCAAGGCTTCCACGCGAAATTACAAGGACCGCAATCACAAGCCGGAGGTGCATGTAGCCCTCACCGATTTTTGGATGCTCCACGGGTTTCGTCCGCTGGAGGAAATCGCTGCGAGCCTCCAGAATGTGCCGGAGTTGAGGACTCTCATGCCCGATTTCGGCACTCAACTGCAGGCCGTCGATCCATCTGCCAGAGCGGCGCTTCTCAGGGAACTCTATGAACGCGTCATGACGATGCCGCAAGCCGAGGTCGACGGTTTTCTGAATCCGCTGATCGCGCGTCTCGAAAAAGAATCGCCAACAAACAAAGACCTGCCGGACTTCTGGGCCTTACGCGCCGCGCGCGAGTTTCCCTTGCCGGATGGCCACCGCGACCGGGGCATTTTTTCCATCTACCTGCTCAATCTTGTTCGGCTCAAACCCGGTCAGGCGACCTATCAATCCGCTGGAACACTGCACGCTTATCTCGAGGGCGTGAATGTGGAGTTGATGGCGAACTCCGACAATGTGCTGCGCGGCGGTCTGACTCCCAAAAATGTCGATGTTCCTGAGTTGATGCGCGTGCTTCGTTTCGACGAGGGCAAAGTCGATATCATTCATGGACGGGATGTCGGAAATGGCGAGACTGTCTTCCCGACGCCTGCGGAAGAATTTGAACTCAGCCGCATCCAGTGCGGACCAGACGAGACATACCAATGTGGCCAACGCAATGGGCCGGATATTTTGATTGTGATGGAGGGAGAGATCACCGCCTCATCCCACGGGGAAACGCTGCACCTCAAGGCGGGGGAATCCTTCTTTGCTCCCCAGCTCGCGAGCTATGAGATCAGTTGCCCAAGTGGAACTGCGGTTGTTTTCAAAGCCTCCGTGCCACGAGCAGAGTAGGGGACTCGCGGCAGGTTTATCAAGCCGACTCTGCGGCGCTGCCGAGCATTTCGAGGAGGAGAGACATTCTGGCCTCGAGGTCGATGGTCTCGAAAAGTGTGCGGCGGTGGATGGAGTCGGTAATGAGAGTCGATGCGATGAAATCCGCGAAGGCTGAGTCGGAAATTTGCGAGTGCAGGTAGTCTGCGAATCCATTTTGCGTCTCCAGCCCTTCGGCTATTAGTTCCTCGCAATTGTTCAAGATGCGAGAGCGGAGTTCCGCAAGATCGCTGTCGTTTTGTTCATCCCTGAGGATGCGGATGTTCGCATGCGGCCTCGGCGTGTTTTTAAAGCCAGAGAATTCGATCCGTGAGAGACCTTGGAGGACCAGGTTGGATGTTCCATCGTCATTCGTCACGCAGGCTCGAATGACACCGAGTCCACCGATTGGAGCGATAGTGGTGTCGTCGTAGGTGTGCGCGATGGCGAACATGCGGTTGCCGGCGAGTGCCGCCTTGGTCATTTCCCGGTAGCGCTCTTCGAAGATGTAGAGCGGCAGGAGGGATCCGGGAAAAATAGAAACCCATGGAAGGATCATGAGATCCGTGCGGTCGGGAAAATCCTCTTTGGCTTCGACATCCATCAACATTTATTACGAGCCGTGTTTCCGGCTGGATGCAAAAAACTAAAAAACTCTGGGAGTTCCCTCTTCCAGCAAACACACGCTGTCGAGGATGTGGCGCTCGGCGGCGTGGCGTATGAGGCGCTCGGGTGGTTCGTGGAGCGGTTCGTAACTCAGGCGGAAGGTGCCGAAATGCATGGGCACGAAAGTTTTTGCCTTGAGCTGGAGGAAGGCGTCGATCGCCTGCTCGGGATTCATGTGGACATCGCGCTTGGTTGGGGCGTCGTAGGCTCCGATGGGTAGGAGTGCGATTTCCACAGGCAGTCGTTCGCCGATCTCCGAGAAGCCCTCGAAATAGGCGCTGTCGCCACAATGGAAAACCGAGCGCCCGGCATACTCGATGTGAAATCCACCGAAGCCCCTGTGCGTGTCATGCAGCACACGCGCGCCCCAGTGGCGGGCGGGAGTGAGAGTGACCTTGAGCGAGCCGAGTTCATACGACTGCCAGTGGCGCAATTCCTGCACATGGTTGAAGCCGAGACCATGAACGAGGCCGCCGACATTTTCGGGAACGACGATGGATTGGTCGCTGGCGACGGCGCGGAGTGTCTTGCGGTCGAGATGGTCAAAATGGGCATGGGTCACCAGCACAAGGTCGATTGCCGGCAGGTCGTGGATTTCCAGGCCGGGTTGCTTGATGCGCTTGATAACTTTGAGCCACTTGGCCCAATTCGGATCGATGAGCACGCTGTGCTCGTGGGTTTGGATGAGGAACGAGGCGTGGCCGATCCATGTGATACAAATCTGACCGGGCTGGAGTTCTGGAAAGACCGGCTTCACCCGGCGGCCCTCCCGCTTGGTGAACAGTGAGGGGATGACCACCTCCGCGAGGAAATTTCTTTTGTGCCATCCGCTGCCGAGCTTCATGTCCACATGGTTCTCGGGCTTGCGTCTTGCGGAGATTTTTCTTTCGATGAACTTCCGGACCATGCCTAAGACCACCCTCCATGATTGCTGAGCAAAAGCAAAGCCTGCGTGCAGAAGCCCGGCGCCTTCTGGCTTCGTTGCATGCGGAGCACAGACTTGCCGCGGCCCGGGAAATCCTCGCGATCCTCGAGCGCTGGACCCCATGGCTTGAGGCGCGGACGGTTTGCGCCTTCAATGCCCTTTCTTCCGAACCGGACCTCCTCACGCCCTGGCCTACTTCCAAAAAAATCATCCTGCCGCGCGTCGCCGCATCCGGTCTCAGCCTGCATCTCGTGGAAAGCCCCGCTGAACTTGTGGAGGGCAACTTTGGAATTCTGGAGCCTTGTATGAATGCGCCGCTCGCTGAGGAGAAGGCGGACCTCATTCTCATCCCAGGCTTGGCGTTTGACCGAACTGGAGTCCGTCTGGGACGGGGTGGGGGATACTATGACCGGTTGCTGGCGGGCTTCCATGGCGTGCGGGTGGGGGTTTGTTTTGAGGAGTTGGTCTTTGAGCGGATTCCGGCGGAAGCCCACGATGTGACTATGGATTTTGTGATGACGCCCGGCGGAATCATTTCCTGCGGGACGCGAAATAGGCCTTGAGGTTTGGGCGGGTGAGAACTTCCGCAGGCTCATCCGAAAGCCCTGCCGCCTTGATCAGGTGCTGGAGCAGGACGAGAGAGGCAATGGCATCCGACGCGGCATCGTGCCAGCGGAAGCCTGGAAATTTGATGTGATCAAGCAAGCCGAGAGATGTCACCGCATCGCCGAGGGCATGGGAGGGAAGCGAGGGATAGACCGCACGGGTGAGCGCGAGGGTATCCACCCAAGGTCCGAATCCATGAAACGGAAAGACGCGCAGGAATCGCTTTTCCGTGGCGGCTCCATGGGCCACGACCCAGCGTTCCTCGAGGCTGGACTTAATGCTTGGCCAAAGGTCGACGAGGCGCGGCGCTCCACTGAGTTGATCATCCGAAATGCCATGAACCTGCTGGGCAGCCCAAGTGACCGGACGCGTGGGGCGGAGATGGGAATTCAGCGCAACGCGTGGAGCATTGTCCTGCCAGTGGACGATGGCCACTTGAACCGGTTCGTCCGTGAGGCCTGGAGCCGTCCCCGCGCTCTCGAAATCGATCGCAGCGAACGGGACATCCGAGGTTTTCATGCGAAGGGCGGATTGTTTCGGCCCAGCGGGGTTCAGGCTTTTCGCAAGAGAGCGGCTGTGGTTTCCCAGTCCATGCAGGCATCCGTGATGGAAACGCCGTATTTCAGCGTGGAGGGATCTGTGCCGAGCGGTTGGGCACCGAAATGGAGATGACTTTCGAGCATGGCGCCGATGATTCCGCTGCCTCCAGCGGAGCGTTGATCGAGTAGGCTGCTCCAGACATCTGGCTGGCGCTTGGGATCCTTGCCGGAGTTTGCATGGCTGCAGTCCACCATGAGAGCGGCTTGCAGGCCCGCCTTGCCAAGGGCTTCGCGGGCGGCCTGAACATCCTTGGCGCTGAAATTCGGGCCATTTCTGCCGCCTCGCAGCACAACATGGCTGTCGGGATTTCCTGCCGTTTTGATAATGCTGGTCGCACCATCTTGATCGATGCCGAGAAAACTGTGCGCGGTGCGCGAGGAACCCATCGCATCGATGGCCGTTTGCACGCTGCCGTCGGTCGCGTTTTTGAAACCCACCGGCATCGAGAGCCCACTGGCCATCTCGCGGTGCGTCTGGGATTCCGTCGTCCGTGCTCCAATGGCCGCCCAGCTGATGAGGTCGGCGATGTATTGCGGCACGATGGGGTCGAGAAACTCGGTCGCCGTTGGCAATCCGAGATCCAAAATGTCGAGCAGGAGCTTGCGGGCGAGCATGAGGCCGGAGCTGATGTCGAAGGATTCGTCCAGATGCGGGTCGTTGATGAGGCCCTTCCAGCCGACAGTGGTGCGTGGCTTCTCAAAATAAACACGCATGACGATGAGAAGGCGGTCAGACACCTCGCGGTTCAAGTCGGCGAGGCGTTTGGCATATTCCAACGCTGATACAGGATCATGGATCGAGCAGGGGCCGACAATCACGAGCATGCGCTCATCCTCACCGCTGAGGATCGCCCGGGCGGAAGCGCGGGTATCCGAGACCAAGCGAAGCTGGCTGGTGCTCGCAGGGAATTGGGATTTGATCTGTGCGGGTGAGATAAGGCGCGTCACTCCTGCCACGCGCAGGTTGTCGACCGGGACGGTGCCCGCAGTTTGTCGGATTTCCGAATCTGTCATTTTCAAAAAGGGCAAAAACATCCCTCAAAGCGGGAGTTCATGCAAATCCCAATTCTTTCAGAGCGTTGCGCCCTCCTCTTCAGGAGAGGGCGCTCAGCTCAAAGAACGGAAGATTATTTTGCAACGGCTGCTTTGACGATTTCCGAGAAGGCGAGGGCTTCGAGGCTTGCACCGCCGACGAGAGCGCCGTCAATGTCGGGTTGGCTCAGGAGTGTCGCGGCATTGGCGGGCTTGACGCTACCGCCGTATTGAATTCGCACCTTCGAGGCGGTGGCGGCATCTGTGAGTTCCGCAAGCACGGCGCGCACATGGGCGTGGGCATCCTGCGCCTGCCCGGGAGTGGCATTCCTGCCGGTTCCGATGGCCCAAACGGGTTCGTAGGCAATCACCACATCGTTCATTTGTGCAGCGGTGACTCCGGCGAGGCTGCCTCGAAGTTGTGTTTCGAGGATTTCCTTCTCACGACCGGCATCACGCTCCTCCAAGGTCTCGCCGACGCAGAGGATCGGGCGCAGGCCGCTGGCCAGCGCGGTGAGGACTTTTTTGTTAACGAGGGCATCGGTCTCCCCGAAAATCTGGCGGCGTTCGCTGTGGCCCAGGATGACATAGCGCACAAAAAGCTCGCGCAGCATGGCGGGGCTGACCTCACCTGTGAAGGCGCCCGACATCTCGAAATACATGTTCTGCGCGCCGAGGCGGATTTTTTGAGAGCCGCCGAGGAGTTCGGAAAGTTTCGCGATGGCGGTGAAAGGCGGGGCAATGACGATTTCCACACCATTGACCTCGTCCACATGGCTGCGGAAATTTTCAAGGTAGCTGACCGTTTCAGCCACAGTCATGTTCATCTTCCAGTTGGCGGCGATAATTTTTTTGCGCATGTTTTTAAAGAGGCGGAGAGAATTATCTTCCAGCGGCATTTTCGGCAATACGGATCGTTTTTTTTGATTAAAAAAACTTGCCAACAAAACTTGGCGCGTTTGCATGGCCACCGATGCACTACGACCTCATTGTCATTGGCTCCGGTCCGGCTGGCGAGAAGGGTGCGGCCCAGGCAGCCTATTTTGGTAAAAAGGTGGCGCTCATCGAACGGGAGGCCTTTCCCGGCGGCGCTGCGGCGAACACTGGAACTCTCCCCTCGAAGACCCTGCGCGAAACGGCGCTCTACCTCTCGGGATTTCGCAAACGCGAACTTTACGGACTTGGCTTCGATCCGAACCAACGCATCAACGCCGCCGCATTCCTCGCGCACTTCCACCATGTGCGCGCAGAGGAGCGTAGTCGTATCGACGCCAACATGGAGCGCCATAAGGTGACCACCTACAGAGGCAAGGGGTCCCTGTTGGATGCCAACTCCGTGCTTGTGGAAGGCTCCGACGGCGAAACAACGACACTCACCTGCACGACAGTCCTCCTTGCCACAGGCACACGCCCCCATCGTCCGGCGGACTATCCGTGGAGTGATCCCCGGCTTTTCGATTCCGACACCATTCTCTCAATCGGCGAGCTTCCCGACAGCCTTCTTGTGATTGGCGGAGGGGTAATCGGCAGCGAATACGCCTGCATTTTTGCCGCCCTCGGAGTGCGCGTCACGCTTGTCGATGGACGGGATCGCCTGCTGGGTTTTCTGGATGCGGAAGTCTCGGAGACCTTGCAGCGCGCCATGGAAGGAATGGGTATGAGGTTGATGCTCGGGGACGCGGTGGAGTCCATCCGCTCAGGCGAGGAACTGCAGGTTGCTTTCAAAAAAAATGCCCCGGCATCTTTTCAAGCCATCCTTTCTGCCTCAGGTCGACAGGGCGCCACGGAGTCCCTCGGTCTCGAAAAAATCGGCCTCGCTGCCGACAAGCGTGGACTACTGAAGGTGAATGAACATTACCAAACGGATGTTCCGAATATCTATGCCGCAGGAGATCTGATTGGATTTCCCGCGCTGGCCTCGACTTCCATGGAACAGGCGCGCATCGCCATGTGCCATGCCTTCGACCTGAAATACAAGACGGCCCTCGCCCGGATTCTGCCGCTCGGAATTTATACCATCCCCGAGTGCTCCTGTGCCGGGGAAACAGAGGAGTCGCTCCGCGAAAAAGGTATCGCCTATGTCGTGGGAAAAGCCTCCTACGCCCGCAATACGCGAGGCTTCATCATCGGCGACAATGAGGGATTTTTGAAGCTGCTCTTCCGGGCCGACAATATGAGCCTCATAGGGGTTCACTGCATCGGCGAGCAGGCCACGGATCTCGTTCATACCGGACTTGCCGCCCTTCTCCTTGCTCAAAGTGCGGACTTTTTTATCAATACCTGTTTTAATTATCCCACTCTTTCCGAGATGTATAAGTATGCTGCTTATGATGCCCTTGGGCGTCTGCAGCGCTCGGAAATTTGCCGTAACTCCGTGAAAATGTGACCCGGCGAGGATTTTCGTCAGCCTTTGTTTCAAAGAGAGTGACTTTTTTTTCACTTTCTGGCACTGTCTCCTCCTCACAATTTTTGAAAAAGCAATTCTCCTCGGCATGCTTCTAATCTTCAGGGCGAGAAAAGTGTGGGTAGGTTTTTTTAAATATTGTGTTGAATAATAAAGTCTTAATCCGTTTAACCGAAGAAATTTTTTAAATCATGGAGCCGATAATGAGCGGGGGTGAATACACCTCCACAACCATAGTGACCTTATCTGCTATGACCGCACTCTGCGCTTCGAAAGTTTACGAGGGCTTTTCTTCGGTTAGTATCCAGGAGTTTCCTTTCAGGATCGGGCGCGCTTCTAATGGCGACCGCAAGACGCAATTTGCTCAAAACGATCTGGACCTTGTCGACGGCGAGCCTTTCCAAGTGTCGCGCAAACATTGCCTCATCGAGCGCGAGGGCGAATGCTTCTATGTCCGGGACAGCGGGAGTTCAATGGGAACAATCGTCAATGGATCCCCGATTGGAGTGAAACACGCCTCGCTGAGCGAAATGCTGAAACCCGGAAAAAATAACATCGTTCTCGGGACGGCGCGCAGTTCCTTCAAATTCGTGATCGAAATTTCGGATGAGCTGTAAAATCAGTCCGCGATTTTGCGAATAAGGTCGGGGCCGTTGTAAACGAAGCCCGTGTAGATTTGAACGAGGTTGGCGCCTGCATCGAGTTTCTCGTGTGCGGATGCTCCATCCATGATGCCGCCAGACGCGATAATCGGGAGTTTGGTCGCGGAGCGCAGGATGCGCAGGACTTCTGTGGATCGCTGGCGGAGAGGGCCTCCGCTCAACCCACCTTGTTGGTCTGACTCCTTCGGCACGGAGCTGTGATCCAGCGTGGTATTCGTGGCAATGATGCCTGCGAGGTGCTCCGTCTCTGCCAATGCGGCGATATCACGCACGGCGTCGTCTGTGAGATCCGGTGCGATTTTTACAAGCAGCGGCTTGATGTTGTTGATGCGTTTGAGTGTCTGGATGATCTCCGTCAAGGAGTCGCGATCCTGCAGCGCGCGCAGATTCGGGGTATTGGGGGAGCTTACATTGACTATGAAATAGTCCCCGAAAGGCAGCAGGAGCTTGTAGCTCGTCGCGTAGTCCGAGGCTGCTTGTTCGTTCGGAGTGAGCTTCGACTTGCCGATATTGATGCCCACGGGCACGCGAGGCCATTTTCCGGAAGCCTTCTGACGGGCGAGGCGCTTCGCTACGGCGCTTGCTCCGGCGTTGTTGAAGCCCATGCGGTTGATCAATGCCTGTTGGGAGGGATATCGAAAACAGCGAGGCTTTGGGTTCCCAGGTTGGGCGAGGGCTGTGATGGTGCCGGCTTCGATAAATCCAAATCCAAGGGCCTCCCAAGCACGCAGAGTGGTGGCATTTTTATCCATCCCTGCCGCAAGGCCGACGGGATTCGGAAAAGTCAGCCCGAAAAGTTTGGTGGGTTTTTGTGGTGTGGGACCGAATGCGGCTCGTAAAAGGGACGGCGGAGTCAGGCGCAGGCCGAGAATGGCTAGGTTGTGAGCGGCTTCAGCCGGCAAGATAAAAAAAAGGGGACGCAGGAGCTGATGGTAAAGATTCACGGATTCCCCAGCTTAGTTGCGCCGGTGGGGATCAAAAAGAAAAATGCCGCTGACTGGAAACTTACTGCGCCGTTGCCACATTCCGCGAGACAGCGGGGAGATCCAACGGGCGGTAGATGACGATTCCGTAGTGGTCGTCTGAGCGTTTCAGGTAGTCGGAAATGCGTCCGTCCAGAATGACTTTCCGACCCTTGTCACGGCGCGATGTGGCGTGCATGAAGTGTGTCCCATCTGCCTTGCGCACGGCGATACCGACATGGGATGTGTAGGCGGAGCCGTCACGGCAGGTGATGGCGATGATATCGCCGGTGTGGATGTATTTTTCGATGGAGGCCACTTGATCCTTGGGGATGTGGTGGACGGGCAAGGCGGATACCTTTTCCTGGATGCGTCCCATTTCGGGCAGAAGGGCGGTGTTGCTCCGGAGGTAGCGGTAACTTTTCCAGGCGGATGTCATTTCCCTAATTTGGCGTTGAAGCGGCTCGCCGCCGAGATCGCGCGTGGGGTTCACCGAGAGTCCACGCGCTTCGTTGTCGGCAAAGACCTCCTCCAAGAAGTGCATTCGGCTGAGATACCCGCCGTCGCAGCGGCCATTGCGGTATCGCTCGAGTTCCACAAGGGCCAGGAGATCCTCTGGTGCGTAATCGCCCGACTTCAGGCGCAGCATACGCGCAAAGGCGAGGGAGATTTCGTAGAATGTCCAGCAATCCAGACCCTGGAAATTTACGGATGGCGACTCGATGCGGTCATGAATCTCAAGCGTGTAATTCACATAGGGAGTTCCGAGAAGCGCCTTGCCCACTCGTGCTGTGCGTTCGCCAATCGGCAGGGTCGCCCAGTTTTCGCGTTGAGCCTGCTTCACCAGACGTTGGAATTTTTCTCCGCCTTTGAAAACAATCTCCATCGGCAAGCGTTGCTGAAACTCGGGAATTGATGTCGCCTGTGCGGAAACACAGAGAGCAAGCAGGAGTGCGAAAATTTTCATTCTCATGACGCTCGATGCGAATGTGAAGCTGTCAAACGCGTTTCTATTCCGCAGTGAGGGCGAAGCGCTCGGAGCCGAGGAGGCCGGATTTTTCGAGGAAGTAGTCGTAACCGCCAGGGTAGGAATTGACCTGTCCCGCATTGATATGGAGGACGCGATTGGCGAGTTTGCGGATGAAGTGGACATCGTGCGAAATGAAGACCAGCGTGCCTTCGTAGGCTTCGAGAGCGAGGACAAGGGACTCCACTGTGAGGATATCGAGGTGAGTCGTGGGTTCGTCCATGAGGAGAAGGTTCGGGGGATTCACCAGAAACTTCACGAGGTTGAGGCGGGTCTTTTCTCCGCCGCTGAGGACGGCTGTTTTTTTATGGATGTCGTCACGCTTGAAAAGGAACGAGCCAAGAATGCTGCGGGCCTCGTCTTCCCTCAGGGTGCCGTTTGAGGACAGGATTTCATCGAGCAGGGAGTGGTTGGGATTGAGCGTCGCGGCGCGGTGCTGGCTGAAGTAGCCGATCTTGGAATTGCTGCCGAAGGCGCACTTGCCTTTTTGAAACTCCACCACGCCGGCGAGGATTTTAACGAGCGTGGACTTGCCGGCGCCGTTTGGTCCAACGAGGGCGACACGCTCACCGCGCTCGATGAGGAGGTCGAGGTTCCGATAAACAATATGATCGCCGTAGGCCATCTGGACTCCCTCGAGCATTGCGGCACGCTGTCCGCCGCGCTCGGGCTGGGGGATTCGGAAACGGAAGGGTTTCTTCGGAGGTTCGGGGCGTTCGACTTTTTCCATCCGCTCGATTTGCTTCAGTTTGCTCTGCGCTTGGGCCGCTTTGGAGGAGACGGAACGGAAGCGGTCGGCGAATTCCTGAAGGGCAGTGATTTCCTTTTGCTGGTTTTTGTAAGCAGCGGCTTGAATCTCGTAGTTGCGCTCGCGCTGCTCCATGGCGGCGGAGTAGTTGCCCTTGTAGTGAATGAGCTTCGGATTTGCGATTTCATAAACCCCGTCTATGAGGGCGTCCATGAACTCCAGATCGTGCGAAATGAGCAAAAGCGCGCTGGAGCAGGTCTTCAAATACTGCTGCAGCCAGAGAAGGGAGAGGAGATCCAAGTGGTTGGTTGGTTCGTCGAGGAGCAGAAGGTCGGGCTCCATAACCAGCAGTCGTGCGAGGTGGGCACGCATCACCCATCCGCCGCTCAGTTCGCGTGCGGGGCGACTCCAGTCGGATTCGCGATAGCCGAGGCCAGTGAGCATTTTCTTGGCCTTGGCTTCGACATGCGAACTACTGAGCGCCTCGTGTTTGGCATGGGCCTCAAGGTATTCAGCGCCTTCGACATTTCCGGCGGCTTCGAGTGCGGCGAGTTGTTTTTCCAGGGCCTGAAGCTCTCCCGCGCGTCCGCAAGCGATGTCGAGAGCAGTTTCCGAATGCACAGCTTCAGCCTCCTGAGGCAGGTAGCCGAGGGTGGTCCATTCATCGCGTTGAACCGTTCCGTCATCCGGTTCGTCCTTTTTCAAAATGAGCGAAAAAAGCGTGGATTTACCAGCGCCGTTGGGGCCGACCAAGGCGATGCGCTCGCCATAGTTGACTTGCATGTCGGCTTCTTCGAAAAGCAGTCGGCCGCCGTGGGATTTTTTGAGATTTCGGATGGTAAGCATATCAGCGGGTCTTCAGTTCAAATTTTAAAAAGGACATTGCAGAGAAATGACAGGAGTCCATTGCCCTGACAATCCGTTGCTGGGGGGAAGCATCAGGCACCAAGCGGGTGCTCGCGCACGATCCATTCTTGGATGGGTGCATTTCCAATCAAGTGCTCCTCGATGATGCGTTCGCATCGCGCTGGAGTCACTTCTCCATACCAGATGCCCTCCGGATAGATGACCATCCACGGGCCCTTGCAGCAGATTCGGAAACATGCGGCTTTGGATCGCAAGACTGGAATTCCCAGTTTTTTGATGCGTTCCTTCAAAACCTCCCATGTCTCATGGCCATGGCTTTCGGAGCAGCAATCCGGTCCCACGCAGAGGAAAACATGCCGCTGCGCGGTCTCGATGCCCATTTTGGAAAAACCGGCATCGGTTGGATTCATTCTGAACTTTGATACAAAGAGGCGACTGGAACTCTTGCTCTACTAAGCGGGAGCTGCAGCCGGTAGACCTCCGGATGGAAACTCCGGCTTGATGGGAGACTGCGGTTCGTGTGCAGAGTCAGACGGTGGTGGCGGCAGGGGTGGGGGGGCGACCTCCACGATTGGCGGGTTTTGAATGTTTCCGTGGTCGAGGATTTCCTTCACATGCGAGGCATCGAGGGTCTCGTATTCGAGCAGGGCTTTGGCGAGTATCTCCACGGCTTGGCGGCGTTCTTCGAGAAGCACGCGGGCCCGTTCATAGGCTTCATCGATGATGCGCTTCACCTCGGTATCGATTTGCTGCGCCGTGTGCTCGCTGTATTCGCGAGGGCGGGAAATATCTCGGGCCAGAAACACATGCTCGCCGCCTTCGGCGAAACTAATCATTCCGAGCGAGCTCATGCCCCATTCGCAAACCATCTTGCGGGCGAGGCTGGTAGCTTGACGGATATCGCCTGAGGCACCGTTTGAGATGTCTTTGGTGAACATCTCTTCGGCAATGCGTCCTCCCATCGTAACTGCGAGGAGGTCGAGCGCCTCTTTTTGCTGGGTCGAATACTTGTCGCCCTCTGGCAGATACATGGTTGCTCCGAGGTATGGGCCGCGCGGAATAATGGTCACTTTGTGGAGCGGGCTCGTGTGCTCAAGGAGGACATTCAGGATGGCGTGCCCAGCCTCGTGCCATGCGGTGGAGGTTTTTTCCCGTTCGCTCATGGCCATGCTGCGGCGTTCCTTGCCCCAGCGCACCTTGTCGCGGGCTTCTTCGAGTTCGCGCATGGTGACGGCTTTGAGGCCCTTTCTCGCGGCGAGAAGCGCGGCTTCGTTAAGAACATTCGCCAGTTCCGCGCCGGAGTAACCGGGCGTGCCACGGGCCAGCACGGCAAGGGTTACGCCTTCGGCGATTTTCACCTTTTTGGCATGCACTTTAAGGATTTCTTCGCGGCCTTTCACATCGGGCAGCGCCACCGTCACCTGCCGGTCGAAGCGACCTGGACGCAGGAGCGCAGGGTCGAGGACATCCGGGCGATTTGTGGCGGCAATAATGATGACGCCTTCCTGGGTATCGAAGCCGTCCATTTCCACGAGAAGCTGGTTGAGCGTTTGCTCACGCTCGTCGTGTCCACCGCCCATGCCGTGTCCGCGATGGCGACCTACGGCGTCAATTTCGTCGATGAACATCAGGCAGGGTGCGGATTTTTTCCCCTGCTCGAACATGTCGCGAACACGTGAGGCGCCGACGCCGACAAACATTTCCACAAAGTCCGAACCGCTGATCGAGAAAAATGGCACATCCGCCTCGCCTGCGATAGCGCGGGCGAGAAGGGTTTTGCCGGTTCCGGGGGAGCCAACCATGAGGATGCCCTTAGGAATGCGGCCTCCGAGCTTTTGGAACTTCTTGGGATCTTTCAAAAATTCCACCAACTCCTGAACCTCGTCCTTCGCCTCCTCCACGCCGGCTACATCCTTGAATGTGATGCGGTTTTTATCTTTCGAAAGCATTCGAGCTTTGGACTTGCCAAAGTTCAACGCGCCCTTGCCCGCCATTTTTATCTGCGAGCGGAAGAAGAAATAGAGGATGACGAGGAAAAAGACGATTGGCAGGAAGCTAACGATGGCCGATGCGAGGAGATCAGACTTGGGAGTGATCGCTGGAGTGATGCCAGCTTCGCTGAGAGCCTGCTCGATTTCGGATCCGTTGAATTGTGTGAAAATCGGCGTGTTGAATGAAACGGGAACTTCCTCGCCGGTTGTTGGTGAGGGGAGTTTGAATTTGCCCTCGAAATATTGCGTGTTGCGGCCCTCCTCCACGACGAGCTGGAGGGGCGACTCGGGACTGACGACGAGCTTCCCTTGCTTCACCAATTGGATGAAGCGCGGGTATTGGATTTGCTGGACTTGAGCGAGATTGTTTCCCCGGAATAAAAACGCACCGCCGATGAGGGCAAAGGCGATGGCGAAGAGCACGAGGCCGCGCCAGTTGAGTTGTGGGTCCTGACCTCCGCCTTGCCTTTGGCGGTTGTCGTTTGATGGCTTCTGGTTTTCGTCTGACATTCCCGTAAGCTTCGCGCAAGATGCCGTCTTGGCAAATGCAAAAAACACTTACGAATCGCGCTCTGGTGGTATCCATTCACGATGTGAGTCCGCTCACGATCCGCAAGACCGAATGTATTCTGGACAACCTGAAAAAAATTGGCTGCGCCACGACATCCTTGCTCGTGATCCCGGATCACCACAGGCAAGGACGAATTTCGGGCGATCCCGCCTTTGCCGCGTGGTTGCGGGAACGCGTTGCCGAGGGGCATGAGGCGGTTCTCCACGGCTACTATCACCTAAGGGAGTGCGCCGCGAGTGATGGCCTTTTTAAAAAAATGGTCACCCAATCCTACACAGCGGGCGAGGGGGAGTTTTTTGATCTCAGTGAAAAGGGCGCCCGTGAAAGGCTGAATTTGGGGCTATCGGAATTCACAGCCTGCGGATTGACGCCCACCGGGTTCATAGCGCCAGCGTGGCTTTTGGGAAATGATGCGGAACGCGCGGTGCGTGCTCTCGGTTTTCAATATACGACGCGCATTGCGACGGTGAGCGACTTCACCACTGGAAATATTCATCAGGCGAGAAGCCTCGTCTGGAGCGTGCGGGCGGCATGGCGTCGTGTGTGCAGTCTGGCATGGAATCGTCTCCTTGCTCTGACCCTACGGAACGCTCCGCTTCTACGCGTAGGCATTCATCCGCCTGACTGGGATCACGCTGCGATCCGGGATCAGATTTTAAACCTCACCTCCGCCGCACTTGCGGGAAGGCGTGCAATGACATATCAGCAATGGCTCGCCAGCATGCGAGGACAAGAATGAGTCGTTCCACAACACGCGCCGATCTGCACATCCACTCCCGTCATAGTGACCGGGCGGCGGACTGGGTTTTGCGGCGTTTGGATTTTCCCGCCAGTGCCTCCGATCCTTTTGAGCTTCACAGCAAACTTCGGGCATCAGGTATGCGCTTCGTGACGCTCACGGATCAAAACACCATCAATGGTTGCCTCGAAATCGCGCACCTGCCCGATGTGATCATCGGCGAAGAAGTTTCCACGGTTTTCCCCGAGGACGAATGCCGTGTGCATCTTCTGGTCTGGGGTATCACGGAGTCGCAGCATCGTGACATCCAACAGGCGAGGGAGAGCGTCTATGACCTGCAAAAGTATCTTTTTTCAGAAAACATCACGCACTCGGTTGCTCACCCTTTTCATAGCGTCAACGGCAAGCTCACCGAGTTGCATCTGCAAAAGCTCATTCTCCTGTTCCGTCATTTCGAGTCGCTTAATGGCCGCTACTGCGGGTTGTTGAGCCAAACCGCGCGTGAGGTCCTGAACTCACTGACTCCTCGTCAGATCGAAATTTTCAATGCCCGCACTGGCATTTCCCCGACGCATCCCGAGCCATGGCAAAAAGTCTTCACCGGCGGATCCGATGACCAAGGGGGCACAAGTCCAGCTGTTGCTTTTACCGAAACGCCAGCCGCCGCCGATGCCTTGGCCTTTTTGGAAAACATCCGCACAGGACGCTGCGAGGCTGGTGGACAGCCCGGCACGCCTCTCGCTATGGCCCATGGCACCTACAGCACAGCCATCGAATACGCGAAGGTGCGTCTTCCTCTCAAACCTGGCGATCCAGCATCTGTTTTGCTTGAGAAAATCACCTCCCGTTTCATGGAGGGTCGCGACCCAACGGAGTTCTCACTTTTGGACAAGTTTGGATTTCTCACGCAGGGCATTCTGACGGGTAAAATTTTTGAAATCGCCAAATCCGGCAACATGTCACTCTGGAAGCAGCTCTCGGATGCTCTGAATCAACCGGAACTCAAGGCCGCTATGGCACGCGACACCGCTGGAATCGCCGAGGCCGAGCGGCGCGCCTTTCTCATGGCGAATCTCATCGCCAACAAAATCGGCTACCGGCTCGTCACTGAATTCATTCAACAGATCTCCAAAGGCAAATTCCTCGAAAGCATACAGACCATCATTCCTCTTGCGCCAGTCGTGGCCTTGCTCAGCCCCTACATTCACGCCTTCCGCCTTCCGAAGCGCGACTGGTTGAGGCAGACAGCACTTCCCATCGCGGGCAAGGTGCCCGAGCCTCTGAAAAACAAGAAGCGGGCGTGGTTCACCGATACGCTTGAGGATGTGAACGGCGTTGCGACCACGATTCGCAAAATGACGGCAGCCGGCGTGGCAGCTGGCCACGATGTCACAATCATGACCTGCCGCTCGGAGATCGCTGACCATGGGGTTCCATTAAAAAACTTCGCGCCGATCGGCGAGTTCGAATTGCCCGAGTATGAGCTGCAGCGCCTCAGCTTTCCTCCGGTTCTCCAGATTTTCGATCATCTCGAGCGCGGCGGTTTCACCGAACTGATCATCAGCACTCCTGGTCCCACGGGTCTTTGCGCCCTTGCAGCGGCCAAAATGCTCGGCCTTCGCGCGGTCGGCATTTACCACACCGACTTTCCGCAATATGTCCGCATCCTCACGGACGACTCCTTCATGGAAACCCTCACATGGAATTACATGCACTGGTTCTACAACCAGCTTGATGTGCTCTATGTGAATTCCGAGGACTACCGCAAATGCTGGATCGAGCGTGGGATTCCCCGTGAGCGTCTTCGCATTCTGCCCCGTGGTCTGGACACCCATCTCTTCCAGCCCACGAAGCGTGACCGCCGTTTCTGGGAGGCGCGGGGGTTGCGCGAAGGCGAACTGGCCATGCTTTTTGTCGGCAGGGTTTCGAAGGAAAAAAACCTCGATCTTCTCGTAGCGGCCACGCGGCGTCTTGCGGAGTCCGGCACGCCTGTGCGGCCTATTCTTGTCGGTGACGGCCCTTACATGGCCGAGATGAAGCGCCTCCTCAGCGATGCCATTTTCACCGGCTACCTCGGTGGTGAAGATCTCGCCCGTGCCTACGCCTCTGCTGATTTCTTCGTCTTCCCCAGCACCACCGACACCTTCGGAAATGTCATCCTCGAAGCCCAGGCCAGTGGCATTCCGGTTATCGTCTCGGATGTTGGAGGTCCAAGGGATCTCGTTTCTCACGGCGTTGAAGGCTTTGTGACGAAAGGCCAGGACGCAGCCGACCTGACTGAAGCCATTCGCAAGCTCGCTGCGGATGCCGACCTCAGAAAAAGCATGGGAGCATCAGGCCGGTCCCGCGTTGAGACCCGCGACTGGACCGAGGCCTTCCAGAAATTCTGGAACGAGTCGCCAGAGTAAGCGCGCCCCTCAGGAAAACTTGACGAACTCCCGCAAGAACTGGCCCCACAGAAAAAACATCCCGCGCACCGAGTAGCGGATCAACTCGTTCTTGTCGCGCACCAGAATTCCCCGCGCGATGTTGTGCTCCAGTTGCCTGCGGAGTTCCTTTTCGATTTCCGCGCGAAGAACCTCCGCCTCCATGGGCAGAAGCTCAATGTCCCCATGATTGCCCAGAAAATCGATGTGCGACAAGGCCAGTTCCTCTGCACTCAGTTCCTCATCCACCTTGTTCATCACCGTCTGTGGCAGCAAGTGCATGCCGTAAGAAAACGGATAGTTCCATGTCATGAAAACCCGGCCATCAACTGCGCGCGATGTGAAGGTGACATAAAAAAATGAAAAGCTGTCCTGCTCCAGCAGGCAGATCGATGCCGAGGCACGCTTCTCCGTATTGTAGAAAAGCCGGTAAAAATGCCGAGTGTCGTCGTGATTCCAATCCACATCATCCACATACTCGAAACCCAGCGCCTCCATTTCATCCGAGAGGCCTGAAAAATCGGGAAACCTGCTGGCTGGCGGCGGTGCGCACTTTTCAAGCTGGCGATCCAGCGGCAACCGCAACCGCCGGACACTGGTCAGGATTTCAAGCCACGGCAGGAGAAACCATGTCGATGCAAAAACCGCCCCGAGAACCAGACTCCCGCCCAAAAGCCAACCCGCCAGAAAGGATGTGGCAATAAAGCCGAGCGTGCCGATTCGAAAAAACGCCTGATTGTGAAAACTGCGCATCGCGACCGACATCACTCCCGCAGCTGCAACGATACAAAGCTCCGAAATCACCGGGCGTCTCTCCTTGTTAAAAAACGCTCCAACTCCGCCACATCGAAATCCGCCAGCACCTCGCCATCCATCATCTCCAGCGTCGGCGCTTTCGTTTGTCCCGAGATTTCCTTCATGCGGTCGAACGCCGCGCGGTCTGCAAAGACATCCACCGCTGTGTGCTCAATGCCCCGCGCCTGGAGCCAAGCCAGCGCGTCGGAACACCAAAAGCAACCTGGTTTCACATAAACGACCATATTCAATTTGAAATCATCTCCACAGGTAGGTTAGCAAGCAGCAGGAGTGCTGCCCCTGACAATTCGCTTCTGAAAATCATAAACAAACCTCATTCTCTGTGCTCTCTGTGTCCTCTGTGGTCAATTATTTGTCGCCGGGGTTATGAAACCCCAAGCATTTAAAGGGCGAGCACTTTCTCGACATTCCCGCATCCGTCAAGACCCAAAGCGCGAATGTCACTTGCTTTTGAGTTTTTCCAATTTCGGCACGATCACAGCCTGCACATAAGGGTGGTTCGGATTTCTTGCTGTGAAGTCCTGATGGTAGCCCTCGGCGGGAAAAAACTCCGTCGCATCGACGATCTCGGTCACGATTGGATCACGGAACCGCGCTTGCGCCTCGGCCTTTGACTTCTCTGCCAAGGCGCGCTGGTCTTGGTTCTGCGCGATGATGATCGAGCGGTATTGCGTGCCACGGTCGGCTCCCTGACGGTTCAGTGTCGTGGGATCATGCGCGTCCCAGAAAAGTTCGAGGATTTTACCATAGGAGACCACCGATGGATCGTAGCTTATCTTCACCACCTCCGCATGGCCCGACTGCCCAGTGCAAACCTCCTCGTAGGTCGGGTTCGGATTTTTTCCCGCAGCATAGCCGCTCACCACGGATTTGATGCCCGGTTGGCCTTGATAAACAGCCTCCACGCACCAGAAACACCCGCCGCCCACGACTGCAATCTCGTCATTCATCGCTTCAGCAAAGCACACCGCGCAGCTAAGCGCCAGCGTTGCGAATAAGAGAAAAACCCTCGCTGACCTGTTGGAAATCCTTTGTTGCATGCCTCACCAATAAATCCAACCCGCCACCCGCGCAAGCCGGGCCGATTGGGCAGAGAGCCTTCTTCTTTGCCTTCAGCACGGCGTTTATGGTTAATGCCGCGTGGCCAGTGAATCACATCCCAAGATTGTCGTCGTTGGCGGCGGCGCGGCAGGTTTTTTTGGCGCCATTGCAGCCGCCGAGGCCTCACCGCATGCCAGCGTTGTCATTTTGGAAAAAAGCCCGCGCACGCTTGCCAAAGTT
>Ga0209087_1000518_pt1 | contig 24292 bp, 20 predicted proteins | sample S_130805_EF_Meta_FD_187321 | JGI IMG/M metagenome (GOLD analysis project Ga0209087, IMG submission 187321) | Freshwater microbial communities from Lake Simoncouche, Canada to study carbon cycling - S_130805_EF_MetaG (SPAdes) (version 2) | ecosystem: Environmental > Aquatic > Freshwater > Lake ... | reverse complement strand
AATTTTTACTACCTTGCAGCAATTTACCAGTTGCATAATCTCGTACACTAAATCTATTACTAATATCATTTCTTGTTACAATTGGGTTTGCAGTTATTGATATATTCATTTTTGTAGGAACATAAGTTGGTCTTCTTGATGAAGCAGAAGGAGACTGAATTAAAGTTTGTTGACCAAAAACAGTTGCAGGAGTGACACCACCGGTAGCTATTGGTGTGTTGCTGCTATTTAATCTGGCATTGCTTATTGGATTTGGAGTATTATTCGGTGGTTGAGCAGGTGCTTTATTTACACCTGCACTTGTTGTCGCACTAGCAGATGCTCTTATATAATCTACATCAGTAGGTAAGTTATAGGCAAAACTTGTTATAACTAATGGATGATTATCAAATTGAAAAGATCCTAAACCTGATAAGAAGCATAAGGGAGGGGGTGTTCCAATTTTAGGAATAGAATCTTTTCCATAAAACATTTTAGTAACTGATTTAAAAAAGTGTATAACAGCAAGTAAATAGTTTGCCTCAGCCGTATCTTGTGCAGTAAAATCACAAGAAATCTGAATAGTATCTACTGAGCTATTTTTATATTGGTATATTTTATAATTACTATGCGTTAGATCATAATTATCATAGTGTGCGTTATATTGAATCTGTATACTTGGTGTATATGGAAAAACTACTCCGTCGGTATCAATCAAAGGTTGTAATATACCTTGAACGTTCGCTGCGTTATAAAGATAAGTAGAATTAGGTGCTAAGCTTAATCTAACACGCCAATCTTTTTTAAGAGCAAAATTAGCTTGAGCCTGTGCGGTAGATTCAGACTGAGTATTTGCCCTAGCCCCTTGTAATCCTTTAGCAGAACCAATTGGGAATGGAAAATAAGTTTCTCCTGTTTCAGGATTAATTGCGCCCTCTACTGTTACTCCCTCAGCATCTTCAGCTAGTATCGGTATGCCTGAAGTATTAATAGCTATTTTTTTCTGCAATTCTATAGCTTCATCAACACCCTGAAATTCATTTGGATATGCGACACCAGTTTTCTGTGGTTCAATTACCTCTGGTGTTTGGCCTAGCACTAAGGGATTACCGTAATCATCGTCAACTATTGGGTTAGCGGTTACTTTAAGCGGATTTACAGAAGATGTTACCGCTGCTGGTTCTACATTAGTACCTTCTGGGGTAGGATAGATCGGTGAGGGTTGTGGTTGTGGTTCATGTAGCGCAGGATCGGATGCTGCCGGCTGCGGAATTGCTTGTTTTTCTTGCGGTGGAGGGTTTCCTGTAACAGTGGATATGGCAACAGCATTTTGTTGTTGCTGAGTTACGTTTGATGTGGTATTAATAATACCACTTGTTATTCCTCTTAACCCTACTCCGCTAACACCTCCGGCACCCTGTTCGTTTAACTGACGTTCTATGTTAGTGACAATATTATCCAAATTGGAATTTATGTCTGCTGGATTAACTGTTGCCGTCGCTACTTGTCCGGTAGGTGCAGTTACAGTTATTAATTGAGTGTTTTTTACTGTATTTAAAACACTATTCGTAACAGTTCCGTCCGCGGCAGTGAAGGTACTTGTGTATTGTGGCATAATATGTTGTAGTCCTTACTTATATTTAGCATAAATAAAGAGCACTGTTTTTACCTTTTCATCAACTCGGTGTTGCTATTCCGCAACAAATATGCTATACTCCACTATAGCAAAATAACAAGGACCCTATGTCAATCACTACGAAAAAAACGGTTAACTACCTAAATAATAAAGATATTTTAAAAGAAATTCACGAAAGCAAAAACACTTATTGTTACTTTCAAAATAAAGAATATCACAGATATGATTACATCATAGATATGCCCCAATCTTCAATAGAAGAAATTTCTAAGATTGATACCATTAACGATATAATTCAAACTGCCCGTGAGACAAGGGCTACTAGACTTAGTATTGAAGCAGGAGTAAAAGACTCGGTAGATCCAATGAGCATCCCAGTTACTGACTTGGTTTTTAGAGTTATGACTTGGGATCACATTCCAGTTTCTCAAAAACAACCTAGAAAAACGGTAAAAAAGAAAACCGCTAAGGATATTTTTGATTTTGAAGAAACCGATCCTGATGAGATTTTTGCTGACCTAGAAGATGTTACTACTCAGGCCGAAGTAGATGACATGGTTCATGTCAAGGTCAACTTCCCACCTTTCAAGCACTATAAGATTAACGAACAGAATGAATTTTATTGTATCGGTCATTCTCACTGGAAAGGTGATTTGGTAACCGGATCTTTTAGCAAAGACCATGGTCAAATCACTGACAAGTTGGCTAGAATGTATATCATGATGTGTGAAAAATACGCTATGAAATACAACTGGCGTGGGTATACCTACAATGATGAAATGAAAAATAGTGCTATACTTCAACTTACCTACGTGGGCCTACGATTTAACGAATCTAAAAGTGCGAACCCTTTCGCATATTATACTGCCGCTATTACAAATTCTTTTTGTAGAGTTTTGAATACAGAAAAAAGAAGCCAAAATATCAGAGATGACATTTTAGAAATGAATGGGTTGAACCCCTCATGGTCTCGCCAAGGTATTTCAAATGGTCCGCAGATTAACGTGTACGAAGAATAGGCAACCAATCTAATTGACTAGATAGTCAAGAATAAGATATAATCAGTGGATGAGTAATCTATTTAAAAAAGCAGCAGTTTTTACCGATATTCATTATGGTAACAAGTCTAATTCTTTGGTTCACAACACTGATTGTATCAATTTTGTCAGTTGGTTTGTAGAGAAAGCCAAACAAGAAGGATGTGAAACTTGCTTGTTCTTGGGTGATTGGAATCATCACCGAGCAAGCATTAACATTCAAACTCTTCAGTTTGGCTTACGTAGCCTAGAACTATTAAGTGAAAACTTTCAACAGGTATATTTCATACCTGGTAACCACGATCTCTATTATAGGGACAGGCGTGATATTCATTCTGTAGAGTGGGCTAAACATCTGCCAAATATCACCATTGTCAATGATTGGTTTCAAGCAGGTGATTGTGTTATCGCTCCTTGGTTAGTGGGCAACGATTACAAAAAGTTAGCGAAATTATCTGGGAAGTATCTTTTTGCCCATCTTGAGTTGCCTCATTTTTTTATGAATGCTCAAATAGCAATGCCCGATCATGGTGAAATCAATGATGGCCATGTAGAGGGTTTTGAAAAAGTTTTCTCAGGGCATTTTCATAAACGGCAGGCTCGCAAGAACATTTGGTATATCGGCAACGCTTTCCCACATAATTATGCTGATGCAGGAGATGACCAACGTGGCATGATGGTATTAGAATGGGGCGAAGAGCCTGAATTTCATAGTTGGCCCAATCAACCTTTATTTAGAGTCTATAAGCTAAGTGATGTATTAGAAAACCCTAAAGGTTTGCTATTACCTGACTCGCATGTTAGAGTGCATTTAGATATAGACATTTCATATGAAGAAGCAAACTTTATTCGTGAAACATTGATCCCTGATCATAAACTAAGAGAAATGACGTTGATACCCATAAAAGTAGACCAAGTAGAACAATATCAAAACACAGATGGAATGAAGTTTGAAAGTGTTGATCAAATTGTTTTAGAAAGTATTAACGCCATTGAAAGTGAGAGTTTTGACAAACGGCTTTTGTTAGAAATTTATAACAACATATGATTTTACTAAAAAATATTGCTCTTAGGAATTTTTTATCAATTGGACAAGTAGTTCAAGCGGTAAACTTTGATCGTAGAGAGTTGACCCTTATCCTAGGTGAAAACTTAGATTTAGGCGGTGACGGTGCTAGAAATGGTACGGGCAAAACCTCATTGATTCAAGCACTGTCATATGCCCTATTTGGTGTTCCAATTAATAATATCCGCAAGGATAACCTAGTTAATCGTACTAATGGTAAGGGTATGATGGTCACTTTGGAATTCAGTGTCAACGGCATTGAATACAAAATTGAACGTGGTCGTAAACCCAACATTCTGAAATTTTATGTAAACGATGATTTGCAAAAGTCAACCGATGATGCTCAAGGGGAGAACCGAGAAACTCAGCACGCCATTGAACGAATTATCAATATGTCGGCTGATATGTTTAGACATATCGTTGCACTGAATACTTACAGCGAACCATTTCTTGCTCTTAAAACCAACGAACAAAAAAATATCATTGAACAGCTTTTGGGAATTACTATCCTTTCCGAAAAAGCTGAGGTAATTAAAAATCTAATTAAAGAAAGCAAAGACTCTATCCAGGCTGAAGAATTCAAAGTCAAGGCTATTGAAGAAGCCAACAAGCGTGTTAAAGAACAGATTGAAAGTTTAAAGCGTAGGCAGAAGCTTTGGAAAACCAAGCACGATGAAGATTTGGAAAAGCTCGCTATTGAGTACACCAAGTTGAGTGCTATTGACATAGACAAAGAACTACAAGCACATAAAGATTTAGTCATTTATAATGATCAGGTTCGTTTACAAACTGAACATGAAAACAATCTTAGTAGAGCAAAGACCGATCTAGCTAAAGAAAAGAAAACTTGGACTAAACTAGATACCGAAGTTAAAACTCTCAAAGATCATAAATGTTATGCTTGTGGTCAGGAGTTCCATGATGAATCTCATTCACAGGTTTTGAATAAAAAGATTGAATCATTGACAGAGAGTAGAAAACACATGGATGAGTTCGAAACCACAATAAAAGTGCTTGAAGATAATCCAGTGTTTGTCAGTACCAAACCTACCACGCATTATAAAACCGAAGCGGAAGCTGTTAAGCATTCTAGTCAGATTGCCAATACTCTAGTTTCAATAGAAAACAAAGCAGCAGAAGTTGACCCATATGATGAACAAATTAGTGAAATGGAGAGCCAAGCTCTACAAGAAATTGATTTTGATAATATCAATAGGTTGACTAAAACTCTAGAACATCAGAAATTCCTACTTGACTTGTTGAGCAGTAAAGATTCGTTTGTTCGCAAAAAGATTATTGATCAAAATTTGTCATATTTGAACAGCAGGCTTACTCATTATTTGGATAAGATAGGTCTACCCCATCAAGTGGTATTTCAAAATGATCTACAGGTTGAAATTACTGAATTGGGCCGTGAAATGGATTTCTATAATTTGTCAAGGGGAGAGATGAACAGGGTTATATTAGCATTGTCTTGGGCTTTTCGTGACGTTTGGGAATCATTATATTCACCAATCAATGTGTTATTTATTGATGAACTATTAGACAACGGTACTGATAGTATAGGTGTTGAAAATTCTTTAAGTATACTTAAAGAGATGTCACGGCGTAGGCAAAAATCTATTTGGTTAGTTAGTCATAAAGAAGAATTAATCAACAGAGTGCCAAATGTTCTCAAAGTTGTCAAAGAGAGTGGATTTACCACGTATGAGAGTTCCGCAAGTATTGAAAAATGATAAAATTTTCTACAGCCCCTGATAAACACTAAGTAATAGTATGTCTAGTCCACAAAAGCAAAAAGGTTCATCATGGGAAAGAGATGTTGCAAAATATCTCAGCGACCTCTATGATGATCATTTTGTAAGAGTGCCCAACTCAGGTGCTTTTATTGGTGGCTCAAATTCACATAGAAAGCAAAATCTAAGTGAAAATCAAATCAAAGGGTTTAAGGGAGATATTATTCCCCCTGACTCTTGGAGTAAGTTTAATGCTGAAGCAAAGAACTATGCTGATTTTCCTTTTCACTTAGTACTTTCAGGTGAAAGTAAGCAACTAAATACGTGGCTAGATCAACTCATGTCGGTTGCTGATGACGGAGATTTAAACATCCTATTCATGAAGTTCACCCGAAAGGGAAGATACGTGGCCGTGCAATGCGGTCTTACTTGGGTTACAGATAATTTTACATATTATTCTTCAGGCAATTATGGTGATTGGCTTATTATAGAATTCAATCACTTTTTTAAAAACAACAAAGACCTTCTTAAAGCTTATTCCAGTACACCAGACACCAAGTCAACGCAAAAACAATCTTCTGATAATTTAATCACAATACCTATAGTTTAACAGTACGTTTGATCGAGGTACCTCGATCCTCCTTGAGTCAGCCGAGGTAAGGCTCGTAGCCGACAGATCTGGAGTATGCAGGATTATTATATTAACCATTGGTTAGTATTTTTAGTCTTGGAATACCGACAGGGCTCTCGTTATGTGTGCGAACCCTGAATGAGTCTATAGCCTACTTTGTCTTTGGGTTATAGAACATGCGTTGCGGAAGACCTCTTGCAAGAGATCATCTTCACTACAGTCCCAGCAAACTTTACAGAGCAACCGGTAGCGTATAGTAGCTCAAATAGCTGACTATACGGGGAATAGACAACAATGGATGATGGGCATAGCAGGTTCCCTTAATCATTGGTGGTGCTGAACAGCACTACCATGGTCTCCTGACAGCAGATGAGTCCCTTAAGAGAATTAATAATATTATAGTTATTAACCGTATTGAATTGTAAAAATAAAGACCGAACGAAGTGAGGTCTTAGATGAGCGATAGCTCATCTTCTAATAGAACAACACTTGGATAAATGAATAATTATGGCTAAAATCAGAAAAATGGGAGTTGACTTTTCTTGGTTATTTCCATATTACTGTCAATAATTTCTTTTATCTCTAATCGTTCTTGAGGGGACATGTTGAGAACATCTTCATATGACACACCTCCCCTCATATACCATGATAGGCTTAGTGCCATTTTTTTAATACCCTTACATTCTTTTTCATAGTTTTCTATGAGCTTCTTAACGCCCTCATGGTCAAGGCGAAGAAGCATTATTCGAAAAAATCGGCTGTATTCAATGTAAAGGGTTGTTCATAATTGTGGCTACAACTGGTGCAAGTAAGTTGTAAGGGCTTGATACTGGTATCTTCTTTGAGTTTTGCATGATAATCTTTAATTTTATTATAAGATTCTTTATCACAGTTTTGTAGAAAATCTAATATGTATTCGGTTTCCTCTACTCTAGCTGTGGGTGTACTGATATACTCAATGGCATTTGCTAATAATTGCATAGTCAGTTCAGTAATCAACATAATGGCTGTTTTAATCTTTTCCGACTTTTCACGGTCATCAGTAAGTTGTTCTACTGAATTAAAGACCTTTTGAATTTCAAATTGATTAATACTAGCTGAATTCATTTCTTTATACGTAATTGGTCTAAATTTAATACACAAGTCATTGATGGCGAATTCTTTATCGTAATCCCCGTCTTTTAACTGAGTTAACATTCCAACTAAATTTAAACCGTATTTAGTTTCTTCTTCACACGCAGGACAAACAGTGTCTAAATCCATTTCCCCGCTGCCAGTAGCTGCTTTAATAGAAATTAAAACAGCATCTAAGTCAACGTTATTAATAGACCATGGATCTTTGATATCGGGTATGCAGCTTTTAATCAACTCAGGAATAGCCGAGCCATTGAACAGAGCATCAGGGGTTTTTACAGTGATTTCATCTATGGCAGTCATTGGGTAAACTGGCAATTCACCTGTGGGTGGCATGTCTATTACATGGTCAGCATAATATTTACCTTTGCTGGGCAATCTTAAATGTACTGCTGGTCTACGAAAATATTGTCTAAGTGGGTTGTTGTTTATAGTCATTGGGGTTCCTTATGTTTAAGAATAGGCAATTTGCCCATACTAAATACTATAAGTATATTTATTGGACACAAAAATGGCTGAAAATTTAGATCCCGAAGTTATTATTAGGCTAAACGAAGAATATCGTAAGCAGCAAGAATCGCTGAGGGATGGTAACCTGCTTGCCGAAGCTCAAAATAAAGCCAAAAAAACTGAGAATGAGTTAACTGATGCCGGTAATATACTTTATCGAGGTACTATTGATTCGTTAAAGTCATTTACCAAAGCTTTAGCAAATCAAGAATTTAGTTTTCAAAAATATACCGAAGTTGGTAAACAATTTACTTCAACAATAGCCGATGCAGCTAAACAAATGGGTGGCGTTGCTGGAGCAATGGGATCAGTATTAAAAATTGCTTCTGAACTTGCTAATTTAATGGCTATCCAAGCTGATGCCATAGTAAAATCAAAAGATCAAATTGCTAAATTTGGTGCAGTTGGTGGTCTTACATCAGAAAAACTTTTAGACTTAGCAAATAAGGCAGGATATTTTTCACTGAACATGAGTAAGTTATACACGGCTGCGGGCAAAGCAGGCGGTGACTTATTAGTTTTTAGTAGAAATATGTCTGAAGGGACTCAAAAATTTGCTGAAATGGCAGCTGTTACTGATCAAGTACGAGAAGAATTTAACAATTTAGGTGTAGCTCCAGAAGAATTAACTGACTTTATGGCAGAATATGTAAAGTCTTTAGGAGCAACAGGGGTTCAATTATCTTCTTATCAAAAAACGGTAGCAGCACTTCAAAAAGGTTCATTAGAATACACCAAAAATATTCTAGAATTATCTGCTTTAACTGGAAAAGATGTAGATACAGTTAAGAAAAAACAGCAAGAAGCTCAGTCTAGTTTGGACTTTATGCTATCTCAGAATAAGTTACAACAGAGAATAAATGAACTTAGGAATTCAAAAGATGCAGATGCTTTAAAAGAGGCTGACGCACTAGAAGCTGAATTCAAAAAACGCCAAGCAATTGCAACTTTAGCTACTATTCAGTTATCTTCAGAACAAGCAGCCGCGGTAAGAAATCTTTTGGCGACAAATGGCGTAATTACAGACACCAGTAGAAGTTTGGCAGCAGGTAATGTTCAATTTAATAAAATTATCGGGTTAACCAAAGAACAGGGGTTGACAGAAGCTCAAGCTGCCGCTAGAGTAATGGACTTAGTGTTACAAGGTGTTCAGAAAAGTGCTACTCTATATCAACAAACTGTATCATTAACAGGCCCGAATGGATTCGGTGGTGAAGTAGGTATTACTATTGAAAGTATGAAGGCACTTAGGGAGGCTGCCGCTTTATCCATGGAAGAACGGGAGAAACTGGCAAGAAAATTATTGGATAACCCTGAAGCTGATGATCTGAAGAAAAAACAAATCGCGGCACTCCTCGAAGAAATGAAAACAAGAGCGGACTTAGATAATAAGATTAAAGGAATAAATCCTTTCGTAGTAAAACCTGAAGATGTTGCTAGGAATTTCAAAGAGCTTTTGGATAAATTTTGGGGTGGCTTTAAAGAATATGTTTTAATGCCTATGAACAATCTATCAAAAGAATATTTAGGTGTAGATTTAAAACCTGTAATTGAGTCTGTAGTTAGTGTGTTCGAAAAGTTAGCCGAAGAAGCAAAGAAATTATGGGAGTATTTTGGTGGGTTAAACACCATATTACATCCATATGAAGCTTATCAGAAAAGAATGTCAAGAGGCGTATCAGAGTCAGACCCCCGTATGGCAATAGGCGGCGCTATTCAATCTGTATGGGAGGGGATGTTCGGTAAAGACGAACCCGATCAACCAGTTACTTCAGGTAAAACAAGATCAATGGGTTCTGCTACACGAGGTGCTGCATCAGATTTTGGCGCATACGATCCTGGTGTCGGCGGTTACGGTGGGGGGTCTCTAAAAGGAAATACATCAGGATTAGATCCTGAATTGCAAAAAAGGCTAATGGCTGCAGCGGAAGTTTATGGAAAACCCCTAACTATTACTAGCGGCCTTAGGTCTCAAGCCGAGCAAAAACGATTATGGGATGAATCTGTTAGTGCTGGTCGTCCTGGCAGAGGGCCTGGAGGCATGTTGGTTGCTAAGCCCGGGCAGAGCAAACACGCAGATGGTATGGCGGCTGATGTTCAAGAAGCCAAAAATGATCCTGCCGCAGTAAGAGCATTAACAAGTCAGGGACTAGTTCAACCATACGGACGCGACGATCCTGTGCATTTTGAAATAGCCGGACCAAAAACTGCAGCCGCATCTGGATCTTCATCTGCATCAGGTACGGCAGTACAAAGCTCAGCTCCAACTAGCACAGCATTATCATCTACCGATGATAGCATGGTTCGGGTTATGGCTTCTATACGTGATTCAATCAACTCTAAAATGCAGGAAATGATAGATAAGGTAGCGGAATCTAACTCTATACTAGAAAAGATAATGCGCCGTTCGTGATGATACACTAAATACATTATGACTTACAAAAAGAAATTTCTAAATCGTAGTGGTATATCTAGTCCTATTTCCGGCGTAAATAGCAACTCGGGTGCTTGGAATGGCAGTCCAGGTCAAAATGGTAGTGAGACTGGTGGTTGGAACAATACTGAATTTGGTTATAAAAACTACATGAGTAGACTACCTGAAGTCTACACTGGCCACCCAAATCGTATAGAACGGTATAATCAATATGAAATGATGGACGTTGATGCTGAAATTAACGCATGTTTAGATATTATCTCTGAGTTTAGTACACAGAAAAACGAACACAACAAAACGCCTTTTAACTTTGAATTTAAAGACGATCCTACTCCCCATGAAATTAATATTTTAAAAACTCAATTACAACAATGGTGTAAATTAAATGAGTTTGATACTAGAGTTTTTAAAATATTTCGCAATACTATCAAATACGGCGATCAACTATTTGTAAGAGATCCTGAAAACTTTAAACTATATTGGGTAGATATGGTTAAGGTTATTAAGGTAATCGTAAATGAAAGTGAAGGTAAATTACCTGAACAATATGTTCTTAAAGACATTAACATTAATTTACAAAATCTTTCAGTGGCACAAAAAACTAATACAGACTTTGCTGCTAATCCAGCAACTGGTCTAGGTGGAACAGGCGGTGGCACAAACACACCATATACAGTGCCAGCAATGCCCTACAATACTACTGGCAGTAGATTTACATTAGGGCAAAGTGAATCAGCCATTGACGCTAAGCACATAGTACATTTAAGTTTAACAGAAGGTCTAGATCGTTTTTGGCCTTTTGGTCAATCTATCTTAGAAAACGTCTTTAAAGTTTATAAACAAAAAGAATTGTTAGAAGATGCGGTTCTAATCTATCGTGTACAGCGAGCACCTGAGCGTAGAGTATTTAAAATTGACGTTGGTAATATGCCTAGTCATATGGCTATGAGTTTTGTTGAACGTATTAAAAATGAAATTCATCAACGTAGAATACCTAGCTTGTATGGTGGGCAAAGTATTGTAGATGCTACATATAATCCTCTTTGTTTGGATTTAGAAACCAAGATACCTTTACTGGATGGACGAACATTAAAATTACAAGAGATAATTAATGAATTTGAAGCAGGTAAAGAGAACTGGGCATATAGTTGCGATCCACAAACAGGTAAAGTAGTTCCTGGTATCATTAATTGGGCAGGTATTACTAGAAAGGATACCGAAGTAATTGAATTAACGTTTGATAATGGAAAAACTCTTGTTTGTACACCAGACCATAAAATTCCTGTATTTGGTAAAGGGTTTGTTGAAGCTAAGGATTTAACTGAAAATGATAGCTTGATAGCATTCAACACTAAAAATGTTCCTATATCTGGTGGTAAGACTAACGAGTATCAACAAGTTTTTGATCACGAGAGTAAAAAATGGATTTGGACTCACAGAATGGTAGGTGAGTTTTTTAGAGAGTTAGGCAAGCATCAAGAATTCAGTTATCTACCTGAAAACGCAATGAAGCCTAGGACTGTGATTCACCATAAAGATTCTAATAGATTTAATAACGATCCTATAAATCTTACTTATATGGAAAAAGAAGATCATATATTGTATCATGCAGCACAAAAGAAAGATTTTTGGATCACAATGAGTGACGAGTATCGTCAACAGATAACTTCTAAGATTTCTAACACTTTAAAAGAAAATTGGAAAAACTTGACCGAAGAAGAAAGATTAATTGGACTTTGGAATATTCGCCAAGCTCAACAAAAAGCTGTTTGGATGCGAACCAATGATATTCAGGTTGCTGCTAATTATAAAGACCATATGCGAAAGGCAAGAAAAAAATATCTTGCTGAGAATCCAAAGGCTTTGGCACAGACTAAAGCTAATTGTGAATACAGAGTTAAGATTAAAAATCAACCTGTTAATTTAACTTTTGACATGTTGCAACGAGTATCTGAAATTGTAAAAAGTGGAAGTTTTACTAAGAATGAAGCATTGACCAAATGTGATACTGACACTAAGTTATTGAGTTTAGTTAAAGAAGCAAATTCTATCCCGCTTGACTATAAGAATGCACAATGTAAAATAAACTTTGACAAATTTGGTTATAGTAAAATGGATCGTTTATTAACTAAATTTGGTTATAAAAATTGGAAACAATTTGTAAAAGAAATTAATAACTTTAATCATCGTGTAGTTAAAATCCGTAAAATTGCAAATAGAGACACCGGTACTATAACTATTGATGGATTGCACAAATGGCATGATTTCCATACTTTTGCCATAGATTCTGGTATATTTGTCAAGAATTCAATGAACGAAGATTACTTCTTTCCTGTAACCGCAGATGGTAGAGGGTCTTCGGTTGACTTATTACAAGGTGGTCAAAATCTAGGTGAAATTGACGATTTAAAATACTTTAACAATAGATTAGCACGTGGTCTACGTGTTCCAAGCTCATATTTACCAACTGGTCCTGATGACAGTGATAGACCAATGAGCGATGGTCGTGTTGGTACCGCTCTAATTCAAGAATATAGATTTAATCAGTATTGCGAAAGATTGCAAAATTATATTGCAATGAAGCTAGACCAAGAATTTAAACTATTCTTAAGATGGCGCGGATTTAACATTGATTCAGGATTATTTAATTTACAGTTCAATCCTCCGCAAAACTTTGCATCTTATCGTCAAAGTGAATTAGATACTGCAAGAGTTACTGTTTTTGCTCAAATGGAAGCGCTACCATATATTTCAAAACGTTTTGCTTTAGAAAGATTCTTGGGCTTAAGTGAAGAAGAAATTAATAGAAACGAAAAAATGTGGCGTGAGGAAAATAATAAAGAAGAAGATGAAACACCAAAAGGTAATGATTTACGTAATATTGGTGTTTCAATTGGTGACATGGAAGGTGATGAGCAAACAGCAGCAGATATAGAGGAAGCACCACCTGAAGAAGCCGCAGGTGGTACACCTGCTTCACCTGAGGTAGTAGGCCCAGTTCAATCAGCAGGTGGTGCACCACAAGCTGGCGGCGTTGCACCTGGTTAACTAGATAAATAGATATTATGATACTACTAGAATTATTTGACCCGGCTGTACAAGGATTTCAGGATATTGAAGCTGACAATAGTAAACCTGTTTGGCGTACCTCTAGGAAAACTAAGCTTACACTAAAACAAATAAGAAAATTGAGAAGAATGTTAGATGTAAGATCCTACGAAAAAAGAACTTATTTGAAAAAAATTCAAAGTCAATATGGTCCTCAAGCTAGTGCTGAAGGCGCTGCACCAACATTATAAATCTTAGATAATTCTATTAAAAAGGGGCTTACGCCCCTTTTTTGCTTATGTCTAATGAAAATGTGAAAAATACGTACTTATAACGCACTTTTCTTAGCTATGCACTAAATAATTCTACGTAAGCCATTTCTATTCAGGAGAACAAATAATGGACCACAAGAAATTTGAAAAACTCATTGATCTTATTATCAATGAGAATGAAGAACAAGCCCGTGAATTATTTCACGATATCGTTGTAGAAAAATCCCGTGAAATCTACGAATCTATCATGGAAGAAGAAATGATGGATGATAGCATGGGTGGCCAAGTTGGTGATCTACTGGACGAAATCAACGTTGACGAAGCCGGTGGCGTCTACGAAGAAGAAGATGAAGATGATCTAGATGACATGCTAGATGGTGATGACGAAGACACAGAAGTCATTGACATTGAAGACGAAGGTGATGACGAAGATCACGAAGAAGTTGAAGATGCTGTTATCCGTATTGAAGACAAGCTAGACCAATTAATGGCTGAGTTTGAAGATATTATGGGTGGTGACGATAGTGATGAGTCTGATGCTGAGTTTGATGATGACGCTGAAGAAGCAGGCAAAGATTTAACACATGACATGGAACAAGACCATGACGATGAAGAAGCTATGATGGAAAACGTTCAACTACAAAAAGTTAGCGTTACTCATGGCGACAACGGCGTTCAAAAGCGTAGTACAGTAGATGCTAACTCTGGACAAGCTGGAATGGCTAGTCGTCCTGTTAAGTTCTCTGGTTACACAGAAGTTAATCCTACTGGTCCTAAGCAGCCACATGACTACTTAACAAAAGGCGAAGGCCAAGTTAAGGGTGCTGGTTCTTTCAAGAATGCACCAGGTCAGAAGTCACAGGATCTAACCAGCGCACCTAAAGCAGTTACTAAAGATGCTTCAACAGGTACTAGAAGTCCAGTTGCTGAATCACGCAAGCGTAGATAATTAGAGAATAGAATGGCTTATCTCAAAGAACATTTAACATTCGACCGCGCTAATATGGTGGTCGAGTCATTAGATGATGCTAACGGAAAGTCTCTATACATGAAAGGGATTTTCATTCAAGGCGGGGTTAAAAATGCCAATGAACGCATTTACCCCGTGGCTGAAATTGAAAATGCTGTACAAACTCTTAATGAACAAATGGCAGAAGGTCATTCAGTTTTGGGGGAAGTAGATCACCCTGATGACCTCAAAATCAATTTGGATCGTGTATCACATATGATTACTAGTATGTGGATGGATGGTGCAAATGGTTTTGGAAAACTAAAGATTCTTCCAACTCCAATGGGTCAGTTAGTAACGACCATGTTGCAGAGTGGGGTAAAACTCGGCGTATCTAGTCGTGGTAGCGGCAACGTGAACGACATGGATGGCAAGGTCAGTGACTTTGAAATAGTCACTGTGGATATTGTCGCTCAACCAAGTGCACCAAATGCTTATCCTAAAGCAATTTATGAAGGTATGCAGAATATGAAATACGGACATAAAGTTTTAGAAATTGCAAAAGATGCTAAGGGCGACAAGAAGGTACAGAGATTTCTTAAGGAGGAAGTAAAACGCCTCATTAGAGATCTCAAAATATAAAAAGGGGATCAGTAATGTTAGACGCATTAAAACCATTACTTGAGAGCGGACTTATTAATGAAGACGTGGGCCAAGAATTAAACGAAGCCTGGGAATCAAAGTTAGTCGAGGCCCGTGAGCAAGTTCGTGCAGAACTCAGAGAAGAGTTTGCACAACGTTATCAACATGACAGAAGCGTGATGGTTGAAGCCCTTGATCGTATGGTAACAGAAAGTCTTAAAGGTGAAATCGCTGAATTTCACTCAGAAAGACAATCAATCAACGAAGACCGTGTAAGAGCGCAGCAGCAATTGCGTGAAAGTGCAACAAAATTTAATGATTTTATGGTTACAAAACTAGCCGAAGAAATCAAAGAATTGCGTTCCGATCGCCAAGTGCAAAAAGAAAGTCAACAAAAGCTAGAGCAATTTATTGTTCATGCTCTTGCAAGAGAAATTAAAGAATTCTCTCAAGACAAAAAAGCTGTGGTCGAAGCTAAAGTTAAATTGGTTTCTGAAGGTCGTAGACAACTTGAAACACTAAAATCTAAGTTTATCAAAGAAAGTGCTACAAGGTTGAATTCAATCGTTACCGGTCACTTAAGAAGTGAAATGACACAACTTAAGGAAGACATCAAGGCAGCTCGTGAAAACAATTTCGGGCGTAGACTATTTGAAGCATTTGCAAGTGAATTTTCAACTACTCATTTAAATGAGAAGTCTGAAACTCGTAAGTTAGTAGCTAGGTTAGCTGAAAGAGAAAGCCAGTTAGCTGAATCTATTAATCAAATCAAAACAACTAAGAAATTAGTTGAACAAAAGGATCGTGAAGTTCGCATTATTCGTGAATCTAATCTGCGTGAAAAAACAATGAGCGAGTTACTTGCTCCATTGAACAAAGAGAAGGCACAAGTAATGTCAAGTTTACTAGAAAGTGTCCAAACACCAAAGCTAAAGGCCACTTTCGACAAATATTTACCAGCAGTTCTTAATAATGGCGCTGTAAAAGCTCAGTCAAAAGCTAAGCTTGCAGAATCCATGATTACAGAAGCAACTGGTGATAAAACTGCCAAAATAGAGGTTGAGGTCGAAGAACGTGACAACGTGATAGCGATCAAACGTCTGGCAGGGCTTTAAGACATAGATTAGGAGAAAATAAAAATGTCAAAAGTACTCTTAGAAAGCCGTTGGGGAGAGACCAAAGAGGCCCTGTTAGAAGGCTTAAAAGGCACTCGCCGCTCAACAATGGGTGTTATCTTAGAAAACACCAAAAAGCAACTACTTGCTGAATCTACAGCAGGTACAACTACAGCTGGTAATATCGCTACTCTAAACCGTGTGATTCTTCCAGTTATCCGTCGTGTTATGCCAACTGTTATCGCTAATGAGTTGGTTGGTGTTCAGCCAATGACTGGCCCAGTTGGTCAGATCCATACACTACGTGTTCGTTATGCGAACAATTTAGCAGACTCTAGTGCTGCTCAGACAAGCGTAACAGCTGGTCAAGAAGCACTAAGCCCATTCTTAATTGCACAGGCTTATTCACGTACCCCACTAGGAACTGATTCAACAAGTTTCTATACAGGTAATGATACCGCTGCTCTAGAAGGCAATGGCGGTAAGCAAATTTCCGTGCAAATCTTAAGACAGGCTGTTGAAGCTAAATCACGTAAGTTACAAGCACGTTGGACATTCGAAGCTGCACAAGACGCTCAATCACAACATGGTATTGACGTGGAAGCAGAAATCATGGCTGCTCTAGCACAAGAGATCACCGCTGAGATCGACCAAGAGATTCTCTTGTCACTCGCAACTCTTGCTTCTACAGAGTATACATTCAACCAAGCTACTGTATCTGGTACAGCTACATACGTTGGTGACGAACACGCTGCTCTAGCTGTTCTTATCAACCGTGTTGCTAACTTGATTGCACAACGTACCCGTCGTGGTGCTGGTAACTGGGCCGTTGTATCACCTGCAAGCTTGACAGTTCTTCAAAGTGCTACAACTAGCGCATTCGCTCGTACAACAGAAGGTACATTCGAAGCTCCAACAAATACTAAATTCGTCGGTACTCTAAACGGCGCTATGCGTGTATTCGTTAACAGCTACGCCCCTGATACACAGCCTGTTCTAGTTGGCTACAAAGGTTCAAGCGAGACAGACGCAGCCGCGTTCTATTGCCCATACATTCCTTTGATGAGTTCTGGTGTTGTTCTTGATCCAACAACATTCGAACCAGTCGTGTCATTTATGACAAGGTATGGCTACATAGAATTAACAAATACGGCCTCTTCGTTCGGCAATGCTGCCGACTATGTAGGAGAGATAGCCGTGCAGAACCTTACATTCCAATAAATTTCACTTTTCAGTGATAATTTGAATGTAATTCAAAAACAAAATTGGGCACTTAGGTGCCCTTTTTTGTAGATAAAATCACTGAAAAGTGAGATTATGTATAAATACTATTATGCTTACAAACAAATATTCCAAAAATTATTTTACTATAACCTCTAATGCTAAACAACGTATTACTGAGGGCTATACCGAAACGCATCACATTATACCTCAATCACTAGGTGGCACCAATGACAAAGAAAATCTTGTAGAACTAACAGCAAGAGAGCATTTTATATGTCATTGGCTTCTTGTTAAAATGACAGAAGGTGATGAAAGAGGTAAAATGTTGTATGCCCTTCAGGGAATGAAAGCAGAGAACAAATTTCAAAATAGATACCACACAAAAATTACGGCAAGAGTATATGAAAAATACAGAGTAGAACATTCACTAAATCACTCAAAGGTAATGAAAGGAAGGCCTGCTCACAACAAAGGCAGAAAGATGAGTGATGAACAAAAACAACTACTAAGAGAAAAAGCAAAAGCAAATCATGCCGGTGGTAAAATTTATTCTGAAGAATGGCAACAAAAAAGAATTGCCAAAGTAACCGGACAAAAAAGAAGCGAAGAAACTAAAAAATTAATGTCACTGCAAGCAATAGGTAAACCTAAGGGCCCGATGAGTGAAGAACAAAAACAAATACGGTCAGATAAACAAAAAGGTATACCTAAACCAAAAGGGTTTGGGGATAAAGTTGCTGAAAGGATGAAAAAAACGTTCTCGGAAAACAATCCAAATCGCAGACCTGATTTACAGAAAAAATGTGAACACTGTAGTAAAACTGTAGGACCAAGTAACTACACAAGGTGGCATGGAGACAATTGTAAAAAACGTAAATCAGCATAAATACTAAATGAAAATAACTGAAATTGTTGTCGAAAATCTAAATACTATAGCAAACAAAATTCGGCAAGCTAATCTACAAGGGTTTGGCGGAGACTGCCCCGAAGCTGCTATTTTTATAAACAAAAATATATTTCAAAACAGGGGAAAAATAGTAGGGGCATTCAACCGAGCATTTCTAGAATACGGACAGGACCCAATTGGACACGTTGCTGTGCTGTACAACGGAAATTATTGGGATGCAGATGCTAAACCAAAACATTTAGATGAAATAGAGTCATGGGGCATGTTAGACCCGACTGACCTTGACTACAAAGAAAAAGCAGATGAATACGGATTTGATTGGAACGAGGATACTGCAAGTGAAGTAATTATTACGAGTTTTAATAGTGATCAAGCCTTACTTGATTTTTTCCACCGAAATTAAATAATAGATGCGTATTAAAGAACGTTGGCTAAAGCATATGACTCATATACAGCATAAATACAATATCTCACTGAGATGGGAAGGTTAAGGCTCGCAAGAGCCTTTCCTGTAATTGAGGGAAGTCAGTTAGTGTTGGTATGTATAAAAGATGGCATGGTTATAATTGTAAACTAAAAGAAACAACATGAACACACAAAAGAAAGTACGATTATACAAAGATAATCCAACGACTACCTTAAACGAAGATGGTACTGTAAAAACGTTTCAACAGAAAGTTGAACAACTCAATAGATTCGTCTACGATGCACTTAAACGAATGACGGATACACATAATGAGAATAAATGAGATTCTTATTGAGTCGGAAGAGCACATACGGTTATATTGGACATTAAAAGGAATTGATATAAATGCATATTATGCAGCATACGAAGGATTCATTAAGGATCCTAACAAATTTATATCAAAACAAAATATGCTTCAATTGAGTAGCTTTGTGCATGAATTGCTATCAGACAGTAGCTGGCAGTACTTGGAAAATGATCCAGATTTTGACGCAACATATAACAAGTTATTGAATTTATATGACTCCGTACAAAAATACTTGCAATCGGCATAAATACAATATCTCAACGGGATGGGAAGGTTAAGGCTCGCAAGGGCCTTTTTTTTTATTTTACTATCTAGTATATAAATATAATCTATATAAAAGGAATTACTAATGGCACACTATGCATTTATTAATGGTCAAAATATTGTAACTGAAGTTATTGTAGGTAAAGATGAAACTGACACTACACTAGATTGGGAACAGCATTATGCCGAATTTCGTCCTGGTATGATTTGTCGCAGAACCAGTTATAATACCAGTGGGGGAGTGCATAGAACAGGTGGCACACCTCATAGAAAAAATTATGCTGGTATTGGATATACATGGGATCCAATTAGAGATGCTTTTATTCCCCCTAAACCCTATCCAAGTTGGTCATTAAATGAACAAACCTGTTTATGGAATCCACCTGTTGCAATGCCAATTGATGACAATAAATATAATTGGGATGAAGCTACAACTAGTTGGGTTAAGGTATAACATCAGCATCAACTGTAATATCTAATATAGATTTTTTACCCTCACGCAATCTTTTTTTATATAGCCTATTGCAATTTGCACATAGAGTTTTATAATTATTGTCAAGCCTGACAATATCTAGTTGACAGTTATCTAGGGGTATGAATCCACATGTTTCGCATGTGGCTTTTTTGTGTTTAAGATATTGAAATTTTGGATTGTATAGTAATTTAGCACACTGTACACAGTACTTATGCCATTGTTTAAATCCATGCTTACTTACACCATTGGCTTTGGCTAATGATATTTGGCAGTGTAGACATAAAGGTCTTGTTGGTTGTTGTGTTAACATAAAAAAGCACACCGTGGATTCTAAAACTGATCAATGGTATTTATTCCTATAGATAAATACTTAATAAAGTTTATTTTAGGACTTCGTAAATGGCAGCAGACGCATTTAATTCATTAACAGGGTACACAGTTGGTATACCTCCTGTACCAGTCATAGATGCAAATGGCAATGTAGTTACCAATGTTTTAACTACTGGCAATGTCACTGCCAATACCATATATGCGGATAATTATAAGTATGCCAATGGTCAACCTATTGCTGCTAGAGCCGGTGGATTAAACACTCAAGTACAATATAACAACAACAATAATTTTGCAGGCAGTGCAAATTTTACATTTGACAGTACGACAAACGTATTATCAGTTCCTAGTATTACTCTAACAGGGAATGTTATATTAGGTGACATAAGTAATGTAACGATTTTTGGTGGTAATAACGGATATTTTTTACAGACTGATGGCACAGGTAATTTATCTTGGTCGGCAGCCGGTGGTAATGGTGGAGGTAATGGTACTCCTGGTGGAGCAAACTCCCAAATTCAATTCAATGCAGCAGGTAGCTTTGCAGGTAGTCCTGGCTTACAGTTTGATTCAGTAACCAACACAGTAACAACAGGTAATGTTGTTGCTAGTATATTCACTGGTAATTTATATGGTCTTGCTAATAGTGCCAGAACCGTAACTAATGGTGCACAACCAAATATTACATCTTTGGGTAATCTAGTTATACTAAATGTAACCGGTAATGCACTAGCAAACTTTATTACTTCAAATACAGGTGCTAATTTAGGTAATGCTGTTACTGCAAATTACTTTATTGGTAGCGGTGCTAATTTAACTAATCTGCCTGCTGCTAACTTAGTTGGTACAGTACCTCTAGCTAATAAAGTTACAGACAATGCTCAACCAAATATTACCAGTGTAGGTACACTTACTGGATTAGCATTAACTGGCATATTATCATCTAATGCTAACATTGGCACTAGTGCCAATGTCACTGCCAGTAACATGAATTTTTCGGATACTCTATATGGTGGAAATGGTGTATTTGTAAGTAATGTTAGCGTTTCACGTAGCTTAACAGTAGGATCATTGGGGGGAACTCTAACAGCTTTAAGTAATGTCGATACAGGATCTTCTCCTAATGTTAATTTAGGTGCTGTTGGAAATATACATATTGACGGTGGATTTAATGGTTACTTCTTACAAACAGATGGTCTAGGTAATTTAGCTTGGTCGCCAACAGGCAATGGCGGTGGAGGTAATGGTTCACCAGGTGGAAGTAATAGACAAATCCAATACAACGATTCGGGATCATTTAATGGAAGTCCATATTTTACCTTCAATGAAGAATCTCGAAACGTTATTGTTGGTGGAAATTTAATTGCAAATACCATTACAATTGGTTCGGGTATATACCAGTTTGCATATTCATTTGTGCAATTTTTAGTAACTAATTCAACAGCAAATGTAGTAATGTATAGTTTACCTATAGAAAACATTTCAAGTGTAGATTATAAAATCATTTCTACTGATCCAGTTGGAGGATCGAGACAAATAAGTAAAATTTCGTCAGTGGTTTATGATACTACAGTAGACTATAACGAAGTTAATACCTTAATTGCGGGAAATTTAACGGCTGATTTTTCAGTTTCATATAATGCTGGATTCCCTCCTGTTGAAGGGCCCCAGATAGAACTTTATGTACAACCTACGAGTAATAATACCATGACCCATAAGATTTGTGTTACCGTATATGAAGAATAAGCTTATGATAAATATTAAACAACTGTATTGGATAAACAATGGCTATTAAGGCATTTAACTCTGTTGCTGGATTTTCTGTAGGAAACGTACCTACAAACATTGTTTTAGGTAATGGAGACATCACAGCCGCTAATGCTAATTTCAGTGGTAATGGGAATGTTGTTGGAAATTTATCTACTGGTAATGCCAATTTAGGTAATCTAGCTATAGCAAATTATTTCTCAGGAAACGCTAATGCGCTGTTTAGTATTCAAGGTGCTAATGTTTCAGGTCAAGTTGCTAACGCATTGGTAGCAGGTACTGTTTATACAAATGCACAACCAAATATCACTAGTGTAGGAACATTAGAAAATCTTAGTGTTACTGGAAATACAACCAGTGGCAATGTTTACGCTAACTCAGGTATTATTGGTGCTAACACATTACAAGCATCTGCTAATATCACTGGTGGTAATTTAATATCAAATGGCGCTGCTAACATTATTGGGAACGCTAATGTTGGCGGAATTTTAACAGATAATTATTACTATGCAAATGGTAGCCCGGTTGACTTCCAACAAGCAGCAGGGTCAAATACTTATATACAATTTAATAGCAATGGTGATTTTGGCGCTAGTGCCAACCTTACATTTAATAGTTCAAATAATCTTCTTACTGTAGTTGGTAGTGCCAATTTAGGCAATGCAGTTACAGCCAATTATTTCATTGGTAGTGGAGCCAATTTAGCAAACATTACTGGAGCTAATGTTACAGGTACAGTTGCAAATGCAACTCACGCAAATTCGGCTGATAATGCAACTACAGCAGGAACAGTAACAACATCAGCACAACCAAATATCACCAGTGTAGGCACATTAACTCAGTTAGATGTAACAGGAAATGCCAATGTCACTAGCAATCTCAATGCAAATAATATAAATGCATCTAACAATGTAAATGCTATAGGTAATGTATCAGGTGCTTATATTTTAGGTAATGGGTATTATCTAACCAATATTAGCTCTTCTGTAATTTCAAATGGTAATTCTAACATTCAAGTATTACAAAATAGCAATGTAGCGATAAGTGTTGCAGGAAACTCTAATGTACTTGTAATTTCAGGCACTGGAATTAATGTTAACTCTACTATTAATTCAGGTAATATTACTGCCAATGGAAATATTTCAGCAAATGCAATTGCAGTAACTAATGCTAATGTTTCAAATGCTACAACTAGTGGTTCTGTAATTACTAGTCTAATTAGAGCGCCTGTAGATGATATTACAATTACTACTGCTCTAGGAGGAAATCACTCAATATTATTACGACCAACCGGCAATGGTACTATAGATGCATTTAATGCTAGAATTACTTCAGTTGGAACACCTAATAATGCAACTGATGCGGTTAATAAACAATATGTTGATGATTTTATTCAAGGGTTAAACATTCATGATGCTTGTTTAGTTGCAACCCCTGATACTCTAGCGAATATTACCAGTGGCATAGTAATATATAACAATGGCGCCAATGGAGTAGGTGCAAACCTTACAACGACCACTGCATATACATTAATTGATAATGTAAGTGTTGCCAATGTTGGTACTAGAATTCTTGTTAAAAGTGAAACAGATCCGGCTTGGAATGGAATATATGTTTATTCTAACAGCACTGTTATAACAAGAGCAAGTGACTACAACACTGTTCCTGAAGTAGAAGCAGGTGACTTTACATTTATATCAGCTGGAAATACTTATGCAAGTACTGGTTGGGTACAGGTCAGTACAGTAGTTACAATTGGGACAGATCCAATTATATTCACACAATTTTCAGGATCCGGCACCTATACAGCTGGTTCAGGTATTGCGTTAAACGGTACACAATTTTCAGCAAATACAGATGGTATCACTACAGGAATCGTTGGTGGCAACATTGCAGTAATAGCGAATGCACAATTTACAACACCAAACATCGGGGCTGCAACAGGTACTTCTTTAATTGTAACTGGAAATCTTAGTGGTAATAATCTAAGCATTAGCAATGAAGCAAACGTAGGTACAAATTTAAACGTATTTGGTAATATTCAGGGCAATAATATTAGCTCTAATGGTAATGTTACTGGTAATAATCTAAGCATTAATAATGTAGCAAACGTAGGTACAAATTTAAACGTATCTGGTAATATTCAGGGCAATAATATTAGCTCTAATGGTAATGTTACTGGTAATAATCTAAGCATTAATAATGTAGCAAACGTAGGTACAAATTTAAACGTATCTGGTAATATTCAGGGCAATAATATTAGCTCTAATGGTAATGTTACTGGTAATAATCTAAGCATTAATAATGTAGCAAACGTAGGTACAAATTTAAACGTATCTGGTAATATTCAGGGCAATAATATT
>Ga0209087_1000516_pt1 | contig 24360 bp, 32 predicted proteins | sample S_130805_EF_Meta_FD_187321 | JGI IMG/M metagenome (GOLD analysis project Ga0209087, IMG submission 187321) | Freshwater microbial communities from Lake Simoncouche, Canada to study carbon cycling - S_130805_EF_MetaG (SPAdes) (version 2) | ecosystem: Environmental > Aquatic > Freshwater > Lake ... | reverse complement strand
AACGGTAAATCTGCGTTAGGTTCTGGCATTGGTCTTTGGTCATTGATCATGGGGCCGGCAGGTGGCGAGGTTTATTCCTGCGCAGCTGACAAAGATCAAGCGCGTATTGTGTTCAGCGATGCTAAGAGAATGATTGAAGCAGAACCAGAACTTGCAGAACTTTGCAACGTGTACCGCGATGCAATAGAAGTGCCTGCAACTGGTTCTGTTTATCGCGTTCTTTCAAGTGAGTCTTATTCTAAAGAAGGTCTAAGTCCGACCTGCGTTATCTTTGACGAACTTCACGCATCACCAAATCGCGAACTGTTTGACGTTATGCAACTTGGAATGGGCGCAAGGCGCGAACCAATGTTGATCTCATTGACAACCGCAGGAGTCAAAGCAGATTCAACTGGTCAAGATTCAATTGCATACAACCTGTATCAGTACGGCAAGCGCGTTGCACAAAAGGAAGTTGATGATCCAAGTTTCTTCATGGCATGGTGGGAAGCGGAAGGCGAAGCAGACCACCACTTAGAAACTACCTGGAAACAAGCGAACCCCGCATTTGGTGATCTCAACGATCCTAAAGACTTTGCAGCAATGGTCAAGCGAACACCAGAAGCAGAGTTCAGAACTAAGCGGTGCAATCAATGGGTGAGCAGTCAAACCGCCTGGTTGCCTAATGGCGCATGGGAACAGCTAGAAACTAAACGCACAATTGATCCAGACGTTCCCGTTGTCTTAGGTTTTGACGGTTCGTTCAGCGGTGATGCTTCCGTGATTGTCGGCGTTACATGTGAAGAACAACCCTATGTCTTTATGGTCAAGGCGTGGGAAAAGCAACCAGAGGATCAGGATGATTGGCGCGTAGACATTCTGGAAGTCGAGAACACCATCATTGAATTTTGCGGAACTCATAACGTGCGAGAAATCGCTTGCGATCCTTTCCGTTGGCAACGAACAATGCAGGTCTTAGATGAAGCAGGATTTCCAATTGTCGAGTGGCCTTCCACTTCACCTGCTCGCATGGTTCCGGCATGTTCAAAGTTTTACGATGCAGTTGTGTCTGGCAAGCTAACGCATGACGGCAACCCATTACTTTTGAGACACTTACAGAACGCAGTTGTTAAGACTGACAGACTAGGGCCACGCATCGTGAAAGAACATAGAGGTTCGCCGCGAAAGATAGATGCCGCCGTTGCTAGTATCATAGGATTTGATAGGGCAACTGTTTCGCGTGAAGAACCTGTTGTTCCCCAGTTCTTTAGTTTCTAGGAGTTGCAATGATCCCGTCAATTTTGCAAGTGGTTGGTCTAGCAACAATCTCACTAGGTCTAGGTTTGTTCATCCTGCCATTAGGCATAGTTGCAGCTGGCGTAAGTATTTTGCTAGTTGGTATTGCATTTGAGAAGGGTCAATAATGCTTGGAAATTTAACAGGTCGCAATGAAGAAGAACGCGCGATCAGCTTTCAATCTATTTGGGGCGCAGGTGATTCATTCGCATTCACAACTGAAGCCGGCACAAACATAGACCAAGTTCAGGCGATGAAGATCAACGCATTTTATGCTTGCGTTCTTTTAATCTCTGACACAATCTCAACGCTTCCAGTTGATTCATTCATTAGGCGTGATGGTGACCGCGTACCGTATCGCCCTCAACCTACCTGGGTTCAAAGACCAGACGTTGATTTGTTGCGTTCAGAACATTACCAACAGGTTTTGATTTCGCTATTGCTAGACGGCAACGCATTCGTGCGAGTGTTCCGCGATAACTCTGGTCAGGTTATCAACCTTGTTGTCATAGACCCGTACCGCGTAACAGTAACGCGCAACAAAGTAACTCGTGAAATTGAATACATCATTGATGAAGATGAATCCAAACCCGTTAGCAAACGCGACATGCTTCAGATCACAGAACTGCGCAAGGCTGGCGAACTGCGCGGTATGTCTAGAGTCACAGAACTTAAAGACAATCTAGGTTTAACAACTGCCCTGCAATCTTTCGCTTCACGTTTCTTTGGTCAAGGTGCAACTACTTCAGGAATTATTGAAACCGCGCAAAGTCTAAACAGCGATCAGGCCAAACAGCTAGTTGATGGATTTAATCAACGTCATAGCGGATTTAGGAAGTCAAACAGAACTGGACTTCTAACAGGTGGCGCGAAGTTCGTTAGAACTGGCGTGAACCCAGATGAAGCGCAGATGCTTGATAGTCGCAAGTTAGCGATTGAAGAAGTTGCAAGAATGTTCAGAGTGCCACCGCACATGATCGGCGTGACAACACCTGGAGCAATGTCTTACGCATCGGTGGAACAAAACAACATCAACTTCGTAACTCACACTTTGCGCCCGTATGTTGCAAAGATTGAAGATGCGTACAGCGCGTTATTGCCAGATGCCGCTTTCATTCGGTTTAACGTGGATGGACTTTTGCGCGGTGACTTTGCAACACGCATGAACGGTTATTCAATCGGATCACAAGCAGGATTCTTGAGTGTCAATGACATTAGACGATTCGAGGACTTGCGACCAGTTGAAGGTGGCGATGTTTACCGTGTGCCATTAGCCAACGTGGATTTGGGCGCGGCATCACTTGTTGAAACTGACAAGCGCGTAACTATGGCGCAGAAACTTATTACATCTGGATTCGATCCTGCTGGCGTTCTAGCGGCTTTGGGTTTGCCAAAGATTGAACATCTAGATTCGTTAGGCATGGATTCAAGTAATGCAGATGGAAACTCCGCGCGAGAATTAAGCATTGCTGAAATGGTACAAAAGGTTTACTTAGGTGTTGGCAAAGTTATTACAAGCGATGAAGCTAGAGAAATCGTAAACGGTGCAGGGGCAAACCTAGCCGTTCCCGGCCCTGACTTTGTATCGCCCGCGCCTGCTCAACGAAATTCTGATTCATCTTATGAGGTGCAATAATGCAGAACCCGGCAATCTATAACGTGACCATGTACCAGGGCGCGAGCTTCGACTTGTCGCTAACCTGGAACGTCAATTCAGTTCCCGTTAATCTAACTGGATACTCAAGCCGTATGCAGGTGCGTTCTAGCTTTGATGCAACAACACCAGTTCTAAGTTTCACAAGTGGTTCAGGAATCACACTAGGCGGAACTGCCGGCACGATTCTGATTGAAGCAACAGCCGCGACAACGGCAGGCGTTGCGCTTGGTCAATACGTTTACGATCTCGAGATGGTGTCTGGCGGTAGCGCGGTGACAAGACTTATTCAAGGCACGTTCTTAGTTGATCCAGAGGTTACTAAGTAATGGCGGATGCAACAATTGTCATATCTGAAACTAATGCAAGCGTTGTAGTTACTTCCGACACATCGGCAACAATTTCAGTAACAGAAACAACGGCAAACCTAACAACATCGAACGTAGGCATTCAAGGCGCAACAGGTGCTACTGGAGCAACAGGCGCGACAGGCGCGACAGGTGCAACGGGTTCATCTGGTGTTGTGAACGTAACCTCACCGATTACTAATTCAGGCACAAGCACATCAGCACAATTAGGTTTTGACCAGACAGCACAAGACACAACTAACGACGGCCGTTATGCGCGACTAGCTAGTGCCAATGCGTTTACAGTTGGCGGTCATACGATTACCGCTGAAAGTGCTGCAATTATTCCGTTGCAGATCAATGGTGCTGCTTCACAAAGTGCAAACTTATTTGAAGTTAGAAACTCAACGCCAGCGATTATTGCAAGAATTACATCAGGTGGTGGGGTATTTTTAGATGCACTTGGCGCATCAACAGTAAATGCTGGAAATGCTTTTGTGGTTGGTAGTGCTTATGGTGGCGTCAGATATAACAATGCAATGGTTTCCATACCTACATTGTCACAAATTGGCGTAGTTGTTCGCGGTGCTGCATCTCAATCAGCCAACTTACAAGAGTGGCAAACTTCCGCTGGAACTGTAATTGGTGGTTGCAACGCACTTGCTCAAATCTATTCAGGCTCAACGACAACAATTAACTCTGGAGTTGGTGGCGCAACAACAGCTGCATCTGGTACTGGCACAACTGCGACTCTAACCATGACTAGCGCAACGAACCTTGCCGTTGGTGATCTCATAGTTGTTGCTGGTGTAACTCCTGCGGGATACAACACAACAGGAGCAGTTGTAACGGCAGTCAGTAACTCGTCACCGTTTACAGTTTCGTATGCCAACACAACAACTGGAGCGCAGACTGTTGCTGGAACTGTTAGCGCACCTGCACAAGCAAGCGTAACTGCTAGATCACTTGGAACCAAAGGTCTAGTTGTAAGAGGTGCTGCAAGTCAAACAGCAAACTTGCAGGAATGGCAAGACAGCGCAGGTGCGGTTTTAGTTAGCGTAACAAGCGCGGGCAACTTGACTATTCCAGCGGGCGGTAATATTAGCGGTGCTAACTTTGGATTAAGAAATTCATCTGCCAGCGGTGGAAGTATTTTTCTGGATAGTGGTTCAGGTAGCTCAACCGCTGGTTCATTTGTTTTTAGAACTGCCTCTGCATTAAATACAGTGCTAACAATTACAGGTGCGGGGCGTTTTAACTTTGTGACGGGTAATACTGCCTCTACTGCAACTGGTGGCGCTGTCACTGCACCTGCATTAGTAACTGGTTTTATTATTGCAGAGGTCGCAGGAACTACCGTCAAGATACCGTACTACTCAAATTAAGGAAATAACATGGCAATAGATTTCAGCAACCTTCTAAGTGACGAACAGAAGCGCAACTTACTTTCACAGCGCATTGAGCAATTTGCAGGTGAAGCGTATCAGCATGAATTAAACCGACAGATCGCAGAAAAGATTAGCGACTCTGATTCGGTGGCAACTTCTGAAGCTGCGCTTGCAACACTTGAGACCGCGATCACGGTTCATCAAAAAGAACTTGATTCACTAGGTTAATCAATGACTCAATCCAAGTATCTGATCACAACGACTAACACTCCCAACTCGATTGTTAAGCGTGATCAGGCCGGTGACATTCAGGGCAACGCAATTTTTCTAACTGATTCAATGCAATGTGCTTCAGTTACTGCGTCTGATTTCCTAGATGTGGCTAGTGCTGCTTTGTTTATTGACGGCGCGGCAGCTACGTTTCAAGTTCCAGTTGTCAATGATACTTATGACACAAGCGGATTCAGTTTGACCGCAGGCTTTGGTGGCATAACTAGCGCAGGCGTTATTACTGGTTCATACAATGATTACGGAAGCATTACTGGAACACAGGATTTAGACTTTCAAAGTTATACAGTCGTTCAAGCAACCATTGGTGGATCAGTAACCGTAACATCTACATCAGTTCCACCGGCAGGAACTTTTTGTTATTTCATTCTAAAGACAACAGGTTCAGTATCAAGAACCGTAACCTTTAACGGAAGCACGTTCAGAACAACTGGAACTCTTGCGACTGGTGTGAACGGTGGAAGAACTTTGACGATTAGTTTTATTTCAGATGGCGTAGAACTGAATGAAGTTTCTAGAACAGGTGCGATGGTGTAATCATGGCTATCACTCAAGGGCATACAACAATCGGAACTACTGCGACTGCAATAGATGGAACTTCAACTAATCCGTCAAGAATGCACATTCACAATAACGATAATCAACAGAATCTTTATATTGGAAATGCAAATGTCACGACTTCAACAGGTTTAGTTTTAGAAAAAGTAGACAGTTTAGAAATCACATTGAACCCTGGTGAAACTATTTACGGTGTTTCATCTCAAGGCGGTCACATTGTTTCATGGTTAAGACAGGATTGCTAATGCCATATTTCGTAACAGACAAATCGCCTGATTGTTCAGGTTGGGCAACTATCAAAGAAGATGGCGAAGTCATGGGATGCCACACAACTAAACAGGATGCCATTGATCAGATGCTTGCAATTTCACTAGCTGAAAACATGGAACCAGGCGGCGAACGCGCACTTAACGATGAACTCGAAGTTGGCGATTATGTTTTTTGGGATAACGCTGGAAACACTATGTACGGCGAGATCACTTCCGTATCAACATTTGGTGAAGTAACAAATCCATTAGGTGGAAGTATCACGGCATCACAGAACACGCCGATTGCAACGATTCAGGTTTACATAAAGAACGGCAATGAACTTATCGAAACTGAACAATTCGTTCTCAAGAGTTTTGCGCCACTAACTAAATTCGAGTATCAAGGCCAAGATGAAATGCAGGATGACGAAGCAGTACGCATTGAGTCAGGGCCACTTGCAGTAATCGTAGACATTGACGGAACTCTTATTTCAAATGGTCGCTTGATTGAAAAGACTTACGCCTACATAGATGACATGGAAGATACAGAAATCTTTATCGTGACAGGTCGCAATGATTCAACACGCGCTGAAACTGAAGCGGAATTGGATTCTTTGGGCGTGGATTATGACCGCTTATTCATGAACCCTGGAAGTAGCGCAGATACTCCAGCGTTCAAGAAGGCAACGGCTGAAAGTTTGTTGAAGGAATACAACGTCATTTTGGCAATTGACAACAACCCTGCCAATCGCGCCGTTTATCGTGAGCTAGGAATTACCGCGTTAGATGTAACCGATGTACCAGACGTAGCAGCAGATGAACGCGCGATTAATCAAGAACCACCGGCATACATGCGAGCCGCCGCAAGGCGTGGACTTGCCTACTATGCAGACGGTTTAGGTGGCGATGGCTTAGTTGAGAAAACAATTCGCGATGCGCGACTTATGGCAGACGGTCAAGTTTCAGATGACAAGTGGATTGCAATAGCCGCGTGGATCGCGCGTCACTTAGTTGATTTAGATTCGCCAGATGCAAATCCTAGTTCAGAGAACTATCCAAGTGCAGGCGTTGTTGCTCATTTACTTTGGGGAAGTGGCCCGACAAAACGACAGGCGCAACGAGTTCTTGATTATGCGCAAGGCGTGGTTGAAAGAATACGAGCTGAAGAACGAACAGCGAACGATTTACAAAATGAGAAGTGGCGAACGATAGCGTTAAACTTGAACAAAGACGAAAGGCAACAAATGACAACCACAGTAGAACGCCGCGTTAATACCGTTGAGTTTGATGTTCGCGCAGCGCAAGCATCAGGCGATGGCATGAGTTTTACAGGATACGCAGCCGTATTCAATTCACCAAGTGAACCGTTGCCGTTTACTGAAGTGATCAAGGAAGGCGCGTTCAAGCGTTCTCTAAAGTCGCGCAATGAGATCAAACTATTTATGAATCACAATACAGACGTGGTTCTTGGATCAACTCGTTCTGGAACTTTGCAACTGACAGAGGACTCGCGCGGATTACTAGCGCAGGCACAACTGCCCGACACAACCGCAGGTCGCGATCTATCGGTACTTATGCAGCGCGGTGACGTTTCCTCTATGTCGTTTGGTTTCAGCGTTCCACCAAAGGGCGATGCCTGGAGTTCAGACGGATCAACTCGTGAACTGCATCAAGTGCGACTTCACGAAGTTTCTATTGTCACAGGATTCCCGGCATACGAAGCGACAACTGCAAGCGTTCGTTCGCTAGACATTCTCGCGCAGAGAACTGCGGTTGATGTTGATGCCCTAAGCGATGCGATCCTGAAACTAGAAGCAGGCGAAACTTTAGAAGCAGAACACGCAGACCTAATCAGCGAAGTTGTTTCAAAGCTACGCGCAGAACAGCCAACACAAAATGATTTACTAGAGATCAAGCGCAAACAACTAGACCTTATGCTTAAAGCGTTCTAAACTTTTCCTAGAGATAGACCTACATCGGGAAGAATATGTGGGTCTATCTTTTTTTGTGTCATAATTAGATAAGCATTGTGCGGAGCCGCCGTTGCTGAACTGTCGTGGAGCCACGCAGAAAATGTAAGACTCACACACAATCCAAACACTTTAGGAGTAACACATGTCTGACTACATCCGTCAGCAAGTCGAAGCTCGTGCAAAGGCTTGGGAAGAAGCAAAGGCTCTTCTCGACACAGCAGCAGCTGAAAAGCGCGAACTATCCGGCGAAGAAAACCAAACCTATGACCGCATCATGGCAGACCTTGATCAGCGTTCAGCAGTAATTGACACCATCAAGGCACAAACAGAACGCGAAGAACGCGCCGCTGAAGCCATGAAGGGTTTTGAATCACAGGTTAAGCCAGCACTATCTGTTCCAGCAATTGACGATGCAGAACTTATTCGTTCTCTAGCTCGTGGTGAGATTCGTTCTCACTCATTCGAGAAGCGCGATGTTCTTAAGTCATCAACTGGTGCTCCCGTGCCTACGTCATTTTATGACAACGTTGTGCTGTTGGCCAGAAAAATCGGCCCATTACTGGAAACATCAACAATCATCAATACAGCAGGTGGTGAGAACCTCCAGGTGCCTTCAGTATCGGCTTACTCAACTGGAACCGTATCTTCAGAAGCTGCTGCAATTGGTGAGAGCGATCCAACCTTCAATGCGTTCAAGACTCTTGGCGCATACAAGTATTCATTCCTAACACAGATTAGCCGCGAAATGGTTGAAGATGCAGGCGTGGACATTCTTGGATTCCTTTCACAGAATGTTGGTAATGCACTTGGCTTTGCAGTCAATGGCGCACTAACAACTGGTACTGGTACAACACAGCCAACAGGTATCGTTACAGCCGCAGGTTCAGGTATTACTGGATCAACCGCAGTATCTGGTGCATTCACCGCAGACAACCTAATTGACTTGGTTTACAGCGTTGATACCGTAGGCCGTCAGCTACCTGGAACGGGATTCATGATGAATGCAAAGTCAATTGCAGCAGTCAGGAAATTGAAAGACACCGCTGGAAACTATGTATTCTCACCAGCACTATCCGCAGACAAGCGTGACCTACTTCTTGGTTACGAAGTTTACGAAAACCCAGGCATGGCAGATCCAGCAACTTCCGCAAAGTCGGTTGTGTTCGGTCACTTGCCTAGCTACTTCGTACGCACCGTTGGTGGAATAAAATTAGATCGAAGCGATGATTTTGCCTTCTCACAGGATCTCATTTCATTCAGGGCAACTATGCGCGTGGACGGAAACCTCATTCAGACTTCACATGTGAAGTACTTTGCAGGTGGCGCAAGCTAGTAGCAATACCCCAAAACGTAGAACCCCACCGGGAGCGCAGGCTTGGTGGGGTTCTGCTTTTGTTTTGGCAAGTTTTAAGTTAAGGTTCTTTTATCTGCGAACAAAGGATTATCTGTGCAGGATTCTTTATGTATTGGTTGGGTATCTAACGCGCCCTGGGCTAACACGGGTTATGGTGTTGCAACTGCTCAAGTGACAAGCCGTATGAAAGCAATGGGTCACAATGTTGCCATCTTTAATAACTACGGTCTAGAGGGAAGCAACACGGACTGGAACGGCATCCCTATTTATCAGCGTGGCGCAGACATGTATTCCAATGACGTTGTGCCGGCGCACATGTTCAACTGGTCAGAACATAACCCAAAACAGAATCACATCTTATTTACTCTTTATGATGTTTGGGTTTTTAAGGGTAAGCGTTGGGCAGATTGGAACGTTGCTTCATGGGTTCCAATTGATCACATTCCTGCACCGCCACAAGTTGCAGCATGGTGCAGGCAAGACTTCGTTACCCCAATTGCAATGAGTCAGTACGGGCAAGCGATGCTTGAGAACGTAGGCGTGGAAGCGTTATACATTCCACACGCAGTTGATTCAGCATTCAAACCAATGAAGCGACACAAGGGAACGACAGGCAGAGATTTCATCGGTGCTAGTGAAGATGTATTTGTTGTTGGAATGAACGCGGCTAACAAAGGCGTATCGCCTAATCGCAAAGCATTCGGTGAAAATCTTTTGGCCTTTAGTATGTTCGCGCAGATGCACGATGACGTTGTTCTCTATCTGCACACAGACGCCAATGGTTCATTAGGTGGCATCAAGTTGCAAGAACTAATAACCTCATGCGGTATCAAAGAACACCAGTATTCGTTCGTTGATCCTTACATGCTTAGAACAGGAATTGACCAACCAACTTTGGCAACGCTTTACACCGCGATGGATGTTCTACTTGCCACTAGCTACGGCGAAGGGTTTGGAGTTCCAACAGTAGAGGCGCAAGCCTGCGGAACTCCCGTGATCGTTTCAGACTTTGCAGCTTCAACAGAACTCGTTGGTGATGGTTGGTTGGTAGATGGTCAGCCGTTATGGGATGCGCCACAATCAAGTTGGTTCCACATGCCTAGCGTTCCAGGCATTGTTGATGCACTAGAACAGGCGTATCAGCGCGGCAGAGGTCGTTCACAAAAGGCGCAGGATTTTGCTAAGGCGTATAACGCCGACACCGTATTTAACGACTTCTGGAAACCTGCAATTAAGGTGCTAGGCGCAAAAGGTACAGAACGGCCTACGGCATGAAAATAGGGTGGTACACACATCACATAGAGAACAGCACGAACGTGGCTCTCGGTGGCTCTGAAAGCGTGTCAGGGCTATTCACGGGGCAGTTCGCAGGTGGCGCAGAAATGTCGGACTATGAATACCGACTTCAAGCACCTCTAGGTTTTGAGATCGAGATTGTTACACCGCAGACATTCGATACACATGACATACACCAATTCGATTCTGTCGTTGTAACTGGAACGGATGTCTTTACAGATCAGCAACTCACGCGACTAAGTGAGTTCGAGCCTTTTGTTTTTGTGCATCACTTACAGACACCACGCGCAGGGCTTAACGCATTGATTCGTGGCAGTCGCTTATTCGTAACTCATACGCCGGCACACATGCGCAGGGAACTTGCCTGGACTAAACCACGAAAGACCGCGCAAGTTCTAAGCTACTTCGATACCTCTAAGTGTTATGACCACATGGACAAGAATCCAATTGCATTATGGGCAGCGCGTGAACATCCACTTAAAGGAAAACTAAAGGCAGAGATTTGGGCAGCGCAGGCAGGCTACGAGTTCAAGGCACTTAGTAACGTACCGCGTGATCAAGTCTTAGATGCGATGGCAAGGTGTCAATGGTTTGTTCACTTGCCGTTAGCGTTCGAGTCAGAATGTCGCGCAGTCATGGAAGCAGTTTTATCAGGTTGCAGGATTCACACAAACGAACTCGTTGGAATTACTAGCGTTGAAGATTGGCAAGATGCAGACCACCTAAGACACATGATTGATAATGCCGGGGACACCTTCTGGAGATTGGTACAACAATGAGAATGCTTACAATTATTCCGACTCGTGGTCGCAACGATAACGCGATCCGATTGTTTGAAGCGATCAACGCAACGGCAGACTTCACGGAAGTTGTGTTTGCAATAGATGCAGATGATGTCAAAACTTATCAAGGCTTAATGAATGAAACTGCCGGACTAGATAACGTCAAGGTTTGTATCGCAGACCGTATGGGAATGAACGGAACTCTAAATCATTGGGCGTTATGGTTTGCTCCTGACTATGATTACATCTGCTTCATGGGTGATGATCACTTACCACGAACAGGTGGATGGGATACCCAACTTGCAGAAGCCATTGGTGATCAACCAGGCATTGCATACGGCAACGATCTATTGCAAGGCCAGAACCTGCCAACTGCCGTAGTTATGTCTAGCAAAATAATCAGGGCTACGGGGTTCATGTCTCCACCAGCTTTGAAACATTTATTCCTCGACAACTATTGGCTTGCAATGGGTCAGGCATTAGAGAACTGCAACTACTTGCCAGATGTAATTCTTGAACACTTGCACTACACAAACGGCAAGGCACAACATGACGAGCGTTATGCAGCCGTGAACAATGCAGAGATGCACAATGGCGATCAGGCTATCTTTGCTGAATACCTTGCAACAGAGTTTGCTAATGACGTTGAGAATGTCAAGGCTTGGTAATGATTCAACGACTACGGCCTAAGTGGTCAGATGAAGAATTGGCAACGATCTATGCAACGCCACACGATCACACGAAATGGAACGACCACGTTCTTAGAGTCAATAGAACTTTAGAGATCGCGCAGGCAATTGATGGCGTTCAATCCGCAGCTGATCTATCTGCCGGTGATGCGTTCATAATCAATGCGCTTGAAATAACTGAAAGATATATCGGTGACTATGCGCCAGGCTACGAGTTCACAGGTGCGATAGAACAGACCATTGAACAGATACCAAACGTGGACTTGTTTATTCTTTCTGAAACTTTAGAACACATAGACAATCCAATTGCTTTGCTCAAGCAGATACGAAACAAGACAAAGTTTCTTTTGCTAACCACGCCACACGCAAAATGGGATGACCATAACCCAGAACATTATTGGGCATGGGATAAAGACGGCATTGCAGACTTGTTGATTGAATCAAGATTTCAAGCAGTAAGTTATGAGTTGCTAGAACTAGCAGAAGATTATTTTTACGACTACCAGATTTGGGTTTGCAAATGAAGATTCTAATAACAGGTCATAAAGGTTTTGTTGGTCGCAACTTTATTAAGGCGTTACCTGATAGCCAGATCACAGGTATTGATCTAAAGGATGGCAACGACTGCCGCGACTTCTTCAAAACAAACACGGATCAGTTCGATCTGGTGATTCACCTGGCAGCGATTGTTGGTGGTCGCGCAACTATCGAAGGCGAACCGTTAAGTGTTGCAACAGACTTATCCATTGATGCGGAGTTCTTTAATTGGGTGCAAAGAACTAAACCCATAAATACGGTTTACTTCTCAAGTTCGGCAGCGTATCCAATTGACTTGCAGAACAGTCACAGATTGTTGCGACTAGCTGAACACGATCTTAATTTGTACGAAGTTAGAAACCCTGACTTGACTTATGGTTGGGCAAAACTAACGGGCGAGTATCTAGCGCAGTTCTTAGATGGCACGAACCTATTTGTGTTTAGGCCGTTCTCTGGTTATGGATCAGACCAAGACTCTGATTATCCGTTCCCTAGTTTCATTGATCGCGCATTAGCAGGCGTGGAAGTGTTTGACATTTGGGGCAACGGCGAACAGGTGCGCGACTTCATCCACATTGAGGACATTGTTCAGGCCGTTCTCTGGCACGTTCAGACCGGCTACACAGGCACGTTCAATTTATGTTCAGGCTTCCCGACTAGCTTTAACGAACTGGCGAGAATGGTTTGTCAAGAAGCCGGCATTGCGCCAGAGTTCAACCACATAATTTCAAACCCAGTTGGGGTTCAGTATCGCGTTGGTGATCCGCATTTGTCGCACCAGTATTTCAAACCGCAGATTAGTTTGCGTGAAGGAATACGCAGGGCATTGGCAGAACGCAAGTAGAATAGTCCTAGACTTAGGAGTTCCGCATGATTACAAACGGTTACTGCACACTTGCACAAATCAAGGCAGCAGCTCGCATCCAAGATAGCGTTGATGATTCGTTATTAGAAATGGCAGTTGAGTCTGCATCTCGCGCAATTGATGGACATGCCGGGCGATACTTCTATTCAACGGGAACTGCCACACGTTACTACGCCGCAGACGATTCATTCATCACACAGATTGACGATCTATCTAGTACCGCTTTAGTTCTGCAAACTTCTGCAAGCGGTGACGGAATCTTTGACACAACCTGGGCGGTTGGTGATTATCAGCTAGAGCCATTGAACGGGAATGTTGATGGGCTTGCCGTTCCATACACACGCATTCGCGCAGTTGAGAACTACCTATTCCCAGTTGAATCAGAACAAGCATTGGTCAAAGTAACTGGTGTCTTTGGTTGGGCATCCGTTCCAACTTCAATCACTCAAGCCTGCATCATTCAGGCAAGCAGAATTTTTAAGCGTTTAGATTCGCCGCTTGGAATCGCAGGATTCGGTGACATGGGCGCGATGCGCGTTAGCCGTTATCTTGATCCAGACGTTGAGCAATTGGTTGCGCCATATCGCAGAATGCGAAACTTTGTCTAATGGCTTCGATCACAGAACTACGCGCAGGGATCAAAACAAACCTTGCAACTATTAACGGTCTAAGAGTTTCTGATTATCAGCCTGACAACATCAATCCACCAATTGCAATTGTCTTTCCAGTATCGCTTAACTATGACGAAACCTTTCACAGAGGAATGCAGACCTATACGTTTGCGATTCAAGTAATTGTTGGTCGCGTATCAGAACGAACAGGTCAAAGCATCATTGATTCATACTGCTCAAGCACCGGAACGAACAGTATAAAACTAGCGATAGAATCAGATAAGACACTTGCAGGCAAGGCGTTCGATCTACGAGTTACGGATATGCGTAACTATGGGGAACTAATTGTCGGTGAGGTAAACTATTTATCGGCAGAGTTCGTAGTTCTCTGCTACGCAGACTAAGGAGCAACACTCAATGGCAAAGTTCGTAGCCACCGATTACAAGGTGACCGTAGCCGGTACCAACCTCTCGACATTTCTTAACCAAGTAGAACTAGCTTTGGAATCCGACCAAGTAGAAACAACAGCTTTTGGTGGAACCTTCAGGGAATCTATTGGTGGCTTGAAATCAGGTTCATTAACACTTCAGTTCATGCAGGACTTTGCGGCATCATCTGTTGATGCAACTCTGTTCCCATTGTTCAACACTTTGGCAACCGTTGTCATTACTCCAACTTCAGGAACTGTAACGGCAACAAACCCAAGTTACACCGCCGTATGCCTGGTCAATCAGTACACGCCTCACGCTTCATCCGTTGGTGACCTTGCGACTTTCTCGGTTACATGGCCAACAAGCGGAACTGTTTCACGCGGTACGGTCTAACCAATGAAAGTAAACCTGCGCGTAACTTTTAATGACGAAAGTGTTGAAGAAGTTTCTGCAACTGCTCGTGACCTTGTTGCATTTGAGGACAAGTTTACGAAGTCGGTTGCTTCTCTTGAGTCAGACTTCCGCATTACTGATCTACTTTGGTTGGCGTGGCATTGGCTACACCGATTCGGCAAGACTAAGAAAAGTTTTGAAGAATGGTGTGACGATGTTGAGACAATTGAAGCGAGTGAACAAGACCCAAAATAATCGGGTTGGGTGACTCATCCCAACATTGGTATTTGGCTTATCTTGCAGTTGAAACTGGTATTGCTCCATCGGTTTTGATGCAGGAATCTGAACGTATGCTTTATACGTTGGGAATGTATCTGCGCTGGCGCAATAGTCAGGGGACATAATGCTCAAGATGCAAGTCACGGGAATTGCTCAAGCGACTAAGACCTTAAAAGGCATAGACAATAACATTGTCAAACAAGCGCGTAAAGATTTGAGATCAGGCGCAAAGCCAGTAGCTGATGCAGTCAAGAACAACATCCCAACAAAATCGCCGCTACGAGGCATGGTTCATAACGGCAGAACTGCGTGGCAACCATCTGGCGTAAAGGTTACAGTCAAGACAAACTTCACTAAGAAGGCAGAACGCAAAGGGACTTCATTGGTTTCCATTGTTGCCGGCGCACAAGGTAAGAACTCACAGGGTTCAGCCGCGTTCCAAATTGCAGACATGGCAGGTCGCAAGCGCAGAGGAAATACACGCGCAGGTCAGGCAATGATTCGCAAACTTAATGCTGAAGGTCGCGCATCTAGATACGTTTATCCTGCCGCATTGCGCGAACTTCCATTCGTTCAAGATGTTGTGCGCGGTACAATAAAGAAACTGATGAACGACTACAACCGCAAACTAAAAGGATAGGTTCTTTCAATGGCCGTAATCTTTCCTATTGTTTCCACGTTCGATCCAAAGGGCGTTAATCAAGCTCAAAAATCTATCGGTGGATTGGGCAAACAAGCCAACCTTCTTAAAGCTGCTTTTACTGGAGTCGGTATTGCGGCAGTCGCTAAAGGTTTGCAGTCATCCGTTCTTGCCGCTTCAAATCTTTCTGAATCAATTGCAAAATCAAACACGGTGTTTGGTAAGAACGCTCAAGCAATTCAAGCCTGGTCAGAAACAACTGCGAAGTCATTAGGTGTAAGCCAACAGGCTGCACTTGAAGCCGCTGGAACTTACGGCAACTTGTTCCGCGCGTTTGGAATCAATGAACAAGAGTCTGCCAAAATGTCGCAGTCACTTGTTACCCTGGCTGCTGATCTCGCTTCGTTTAATAACGTGCCAATTGAAGATGCGCTTCTTGCATTGCGTTCAGGTTTGTCAGGTGAAACAGAACCGCTGAAGCGTTTCGGTATTGCGCTCAATGAAGCAAGGCTCAAAGAACAAGCACTTGCAATGGGACTTATCAAAACTACAAGCGGAACTTTGCCTCAAGCAATTAAGACACAAGCCGCATACGCTTTGATTTTGAAAGATAGCGCACTAGCTCAAGGTGACGTTGCTCGAACATCCGATGGACTTGCCAACCAATTGAAGTTCTTAAAGGCAGGACTCGAAGATGCGAAGGCTGGATTCGGTGAAGCGTTGCTTCCTGCCGCGTTGTCGGTTGTTAGTGCATTCAATGACAACCTACTGCCTGCGATTGATCGCATTACAAAAGGTTTTCAATTTGAAGGTGCTGAAGGTGGTTTGAGAAACATCTTCGTTGAGATTGGAAACGTATCTCACAACGCTACCGGCCTAACAAAAGTTATCAAAGATGTGATTCTACTTTTGGTTGGAATGAAAGTCGCGCTGATTGCATTGCGCATAGGGCCACCAATTATTGCTTCAATGACTTCCGCTTTAACATCAATGAGAATTGCTGCGATGTATGGAACAGCAGGAATCACAATGTTGGGTACTGCGTTGAAAACTCAACTAGCAAGTACAGGTATTGGACTTCTTGTGATTGCGATTGGTGCGATAGCTGCAAAGTTTATTGAAGCCCGACTTGAAGCCCAGGCGTTAGATAAGGAAATCACCGTTCTTGAAAGTAATGGTGCAACAAGTTTCAATCGCTTCGGCAATAATCTAGATAACCGCGTGACCAAAAAACTAAACGCTGCAAGTTTGGCTGCACAAAGACTAACTGATGATTTAGAAAATGCCGGCATCATGGATGTTAAGCGCAAGCGAACTGGTTACTTTGGCCCGACTGGTGGAACTGAAGTTGATCCTGCCACCGCTGCCACTGATGCTCAAACTGCTCGCGAAAAGGCTGCTAAGAAAGCCGCTGACGATGCTAAGGCCGCCGCAGAGTTAGCGAAGAAGATTGCAGACAACATGGCAAAACAAGTTGCAAGGGCTGCTGCGCTTGTCAGTCGCGCACTAGAGAAAATGAACAACAAATTAACTGCCGCGCGTGAAAAACTACAAGCCGCGAAAGATGCGTTCGCCTCATTCCGTGATGGTGTGCGCGATTCGATTACTGGTCTAATTAGTTTCAGCGATGCGCAAAGTTCCAGGACAGGCAACTTCTTAAAGAACCTACGGAAGCAAGCAGAGGGCGCAGTTTCTTTTGCTGCCAAAGTTAAGCAACTTATTAAGATGGGATTATCTGAAACAGGTATTCAACTAGTCTTAGCCGCAGGCGCAGATGCAGGTGGCAAGATCGCAGATGAACTTATTGCTGGTGGGGCAAGCGCAATAAATGATGCAAAAGATTTATTGAAAAGTGTTGAAGATGCTGCGGTCACTTTAGGAACATCTGCTGCTGATTCTTTTTACAAAGCAGGTATTACTCAAGGGCAGGCGTTGGTAGATGGAATCATTGCAAGTATTAAGAAGGCTGGCTTCATCATGTTGGGTGGCGTGGCTGCATTGCCTAAGCCATTGCAGGCGGCGTTGAATTCAGGCAAACTAACATCTGGTCAGGCTCAAGAGATTATGAACTTGGTTGGTAACTCTCAAGCGGTAACTGCTAACAACAGGTCTGGAACTGGCGCAACAATTAACCTAACTGTAAACGCTGGCATGGGTGCAAACGGAACGACAATAGGCAAAGATATTGTTGATGCGATTAAGAAGTATGAACGCACAAGTGGCCCGGTCTTTTTGAGTGCGTAATGGCAGTACCACAAACTAAGGTTTACATTGCCTTCGACTTATCAGCGTTGGGCGGTAATTTCTTTACGCTTAACGACACAACAAAAGGACTTCTAGATTCTGCGTTTGGTTTAGGTGGCGAACTCCTAACAGAAGTTACTAATTATGTTGAGTCGGTTTCGATAAGTCGTGGCAAGTCTTTAGAACTAGACAGGTATTCAGCCGGCAACTTAGTTGTGAATCTGCACAATGATTCACGCACATTCGATCCGTTCAACACCGCAAGCATTTACAACGGCAACATCTTGCCACGCAAACAAATCGTTGTTGAAACAAATGGCAACAGAATCTTCACGGGTTACATTGATGACTGGGATTTAAGCTACGACATTTCAGGCAAGTCATACGCAACCGTTACTGCGTTAGATGGCTTCATGCTTCTAGCTGCTGCGGAACTGCAAGAGGCGACTACAAGCATTCAGTTATCTTCAGACCGTGTTAATGCAATTCTAAGCAAACCAGAAGTTAATTGGCCTATTGCTAATCGATCAATTGAAACTGGTCTGACAACTTTAGTAGATGACAAGATTCCACAAAACGATAACGCACTAGGTTACTTGCAACTTGTGGAATCAACTGAAAACGGCATGTTGTTTATGAACAGATCAGGTTCAGTAAGATTCAAGAATCGTTTGTTTACTCCAACGTCATCTTCGATAATCTTTGCAGACGATGCAACTGTTGGCAGTATCAAGTACACGAACATTGGTGTTATCTATGGATCAGAAAATCTTTACAATCGCGTAACTGTTTTAAGACTAGATGGCGTTGATCAAACCGCAGACTCGACAACCTCTCAATCTGCCTATGGCGTTTCAGCTTTGAACTTAAGTGGTGTTTTATTACAGACGGATGCAGAGGCGTTAGACCTTGCCAATTACTTAGTCGGATTGTATGACCAACCGCAACTGCGCATTAGTGAAGTCACGGTTAATCTGCACGACAAAGAACCAGACCAAGTTGAGAAGTTAGTCATTGCTGAAATTGGTGACACGGTTCAAGTCAAGTTCACGCCTAACCAAATCGGAAGCGCAATAAATCAATACGCGATCATCATTGGCATTGCACACGGTATAGGAATAGACCAGCACCAGGTGACATACAAACTAGCGCGAGTTGCGTTCTTGCCTTTCGTTCTAGATGACTCGATCTTTGGTCTTTTGGATTCTGGCATTCTGGCTTATTAAGATAGAATCTAACTAACACAAGGAGCAACAATGCCGGGATTAGGCCGCAAAACTTTTACCGCTGGGGATGTCTTAACGGCATCACAAGTTCAGGGATATCTGCAAGATCAAACAATCATGGTCTTTGCTGGAACTGCCGCGCGTTCTTCAGCTATTGCATCACCATCTGAAGGCATGTTTACAGTTACAACCAATGATGATGAAGTTGATTATTACAACGGTACTGCTTGGGTTACCGCATTGTCTATTGGTGCATGGCAAACTTACACTCCGACAATTACCGCAGCTACAACTAACCCAACACTTTCAGGAACAACTTTTGATTGTGCGTTTGCTCAATATGGAAAGACTGTTCACGTTCGCATCAAAGTTACATTGGCTACGGTGACAAGTGCTGGTTCTGGTGCTTGGATATTTAGTCTGCCAGTTGCTTCTAAGGCTGGAACAGAAGCCGCAATATCTGGAATCTATGTTGATACTTCGTTAAGCAATGTTTACCGTGTTGTGGCAAGAATGAATACTGATCAAATAAACAGAAGTTACATTTCAGACGGTGGAGCTGGTTTCTTATCTAATTCAAACCCAGTCGTTCCAGCAACGGGCGACATTTACATTTATTCATTTACATATGAGGCGGCATAATGATTTGGATTTTTAAGTGTCAAACCCCTGACTGTGTTTACAACTTGAACGAAGTCAGAATCGCTAATGCAACTAATCCTGTTTTGTGCGGTGCGTGTTTCTGTTATTCAAATGCAGTAGAAACTAACGAACCTGTACCAACTGAAGATTAAGTTAAACTAGCAACATGTCACAATTTCAAATTTGGTTTGCTAAGAGTCCAGTCGCATCGTTTGCTCGTGTGTTTGTTGCAGGCATTCTAGGTTGGATCGTTCTCAACATTGATTCACTAGACATCCATCCAGCTATTGCCATTGCGCTTGTTTCATCATTGCCTGTTTTGGTTTCAGCGTTGAACCCTGCGGATGAAAGATTTGGAAAAACAAAGTAATGGCATCACCAGTTAAGGGATACCCGATCTCGACAGAGTTTGGAGTCAAGGGTTCTCGTTGGTCTAGCAAACGTCACGAAGGCGTGGACTTTGCTGCACCTGTTGGGACTAATGTTCTCGCACCTTGCGCTGGTGAAGTGGTTGCAGTTGGTCGAGTTTGGGGCAAGTCATTCGGCGATCATTCCGTGTTGCTTAAAGTTCCAGAAGGTTACCTGTTGTTTGCTCATTGTTCAGAGTACCTAGTCAAGGTTGGGGACAAAGTTAAGAAAGGCCAACACATAGCTGAAGTTGGTCGTGAAGGAAACACAACGGGCAGCCATCTGCACATGGAACTTCAAGCCAAATCTACCTGGACTAAAGGTGGCGGTCTAAACCCTGCCGCGATCCTTGCAAAGTAAATCATGGGACTTATTCAGTTAGGGCAGTATGCCGGTGCGATTACTGCCATCGCGTTACTTGTTGGAATGTTCATCAAGTGGGCAATCGTTAAGCCAATCAAGCTCTACATTGATCAGGCAACCTATCCAATCCATCCAGCGGCTAATGGTGGCAAGTCGCTTGCAGATGTAGCGCAAACCGTAAACCGCATTGAATCAAAGGTTAAAGACTTGGACTATCGCTTGAACTCCATAGAGGAATTGGTTACAAAGCCAACGACACGCAACAAAAAAACAACATCTTGACTCACCTACGTCATACACTTATCTAGACGAAAGGTGGTCACAATGGCCTTACTAGACGATCTGGAAACTGTAAGACATAAGAAATCAAACTGCGGCATTGCCGACATACTCAAGACACTCAAAGCAGACGAAGCAATAGCATTACACAAAGCACTAGATGAAATGAATGCAAGCCCTTCAAACCTTGCAGCGATACTAAGAAAAAACGGCTACATGATAAGCCGACAGACAATCAAACGACACCAAGACCGCAACACAAACGCGGAAGGATGTAAATGCCCATGAGCCTTACAGATGAACTCTCAAAGTTAGGTGATGACGAACAACGAAAACGGGTAGCCAAATCTATTCCGGCAGGGTTTGAACCTGGCATTGAGTATGACTCAACTGGTGGCGTTCTAAAGTCAGTACCGCGCCCGGCAGGGGATGAACCTGATCACGCGGAACTTCTAGCAGAGTTTGAACTAGACCCTGCGAAGTGGCGCATCACAGGTCTACGGCGTTCCAAGTGGCAGCGTTGGGATGGTGAATGGCTTGAGTCATTTCGAGCTACATTCGTGCCAACAAACGGCGTACATCAAATCCCGATAGATGACTTACTGGAAATAATTGGGAAGTGGAAGCCACAGAATACCTCTAGGAAGCCCACAGAAGCCCGTACAGGCTCGTTGGCTTATGTTGTGGTGTTATCAGACACACAGGTTGGAAAGATTGACGGTGAAGGTTCTGAAGGCATTATCAAAAACGTATTACATAAAACCGATTTAGCCGTTGCCAGACTCAAAGAATTACGCAAGGCAGGGCGCGACATTGGCACGATCTATCTACCGCAGTTGGGTGACTGCATCGAAGGTATGAACTCGCAAGGTGGAAAGCACATCTGGCGAACTGACCTAGACCTGACATCTCAAATCCGTGTGTATCGCAGATTGTTATTGCACATGGTCAAGACATTCGCGCCACTAGCTGACCGCGTGATTGTTCCCTGCGTTCCAGGTAACCACGATGAAGCCGTGCGCGTTGGTAATTCAATGGCTACGACATACACGGATTCGTTCGCGCTCGATGCAGCTTCAGCCGTTGCCGATGCGCTTGCAGATCATCCTGATTACAAACATGTGAGTTTTGTGTTCCCTAAATACGACACATTGACCGTGACTCTAGACATGGCTGGAACAGTTGTAGGTCTAGCGCATGGTCATCAATGCCGGGGCAAGGTTATCGACTGGTGGAAAAACATGGCGCATGGACAACAAGACATAGGCGAAGCGACTTTGTTATTGACTGGTCATTATCATCACTTGCGCGTTGAGCAGTCAGGGCGCAAGACTCATATCCAAATGTGTGCTTTAGATGGCGGCAGTCAATGGTTCTCGAACACAAGTGGAGCAGAAGCACCGGCAGGAATGGTCACACTAACAGTTGGTGAAGGGAAATGGGATGATCTCAAAATCTTGTAAGCACGAATGGATCGAATTACAATTTGAAGAATACAAAATTTTAGAATGCCGTAAGTGTTACGAGGTGCGTTCATGACAAGTGAAGAACTAGCTGATCAGGTTACGGCCTGCGTTGAATCGTTGCGTTCACGCATTGTTGGAACAGGTGACCAGCAATACAGTCGCGGCAATGAACAAAGTATTGAAACAAAATCAGGCAGTCAGGTGTTACAAGAAACGCTTGAAGAACTAGATGATGCAATTGTGTATTTGGCACATTTACGGGCTAGACTGGCAAGACTTGCGCAGCTCTAGGCGATCCCTAGACCGTAAACGCCACCTGCTTATGCTTTGTCGGGTGGCGTTTACTTTGCCCAAAAACCCTTTAGACACGCGGTAAATCAGGGTTTCTTGAATTGGCTTGACAATGTATAACAAATACCTCATACTAGATACATAAGCAAAACGCTTATACAAAGCAGAAGGACAAAACAAAATGGAAACACTACTAGGACAGACAATCAAAGGCTTCTGGATAAACAAGGAATACTTTGATATTGCAGGAACAGTTAAAGAGATCAAAGCAATCAAAAAGAATAAGACTGCAATTGTCTTAACAACTTCTGACCGCGACATAATCACTTGGGTTAGCAAAGTAGCAGTTTGATGCGGTTTGTTTCTTTATTCGCTGGCGTAGGTGGGTTTGATCTAGGGCTTGAACGCTCAGGTCACACTTGCGTTGGGCAGGTTGAAATAGATAAACACGCTAGGTCTGTTCTTGACTTACAGTTCCCAGAAATACCAAAACACAATGACGTAACAACAGCAATAGATTGGGCTGATGAAATTGGACTCACAGGAAACATTGATCTTGTTTGCGGCGGATTCCCCTGCCAAGACCTTAGTGTTGCAGGAAAGCGGGCTGGACTCGCTGGCGCACGAAGTGGATTATTCTACGATGCTTTGCGTTTCGCAACGCATACCAAAGCAAAAACTATCCTCTTGGAAAACGTGCCAGGACTTCTTACAAGCAATCAAGGTCGCGACTTTGGAGCAGTCATCGTTGCATTGGCCGAGTCAGGGTATAGCAACATCGAGTGGCGTGTGCTTGATTCGCAATTCTTCGGAGTCCCCCAACGGCGCAGGCGAGTCTTTATTGTCGCAAGTGTTGGAACAGAACCCTTCAGACAAATACTTTCTCTCTGCGAAAGCCGCGCAGGGGATTTTGAGGCGAGCCAACAAACGGGGCAAGACACTTCCAGAACCACTTCAGAAAGCGTTGGAATCTACGGCGAATCAAGCTTTGCAGGATACAAATTTGGAGTAAGTACTTTGAAGGCAAGTGGCGGTGTTCTAGGGGGGGGCAGTGAATCATTTGTGGTTTGTTAAAGCGCGTAGAGCTGCGAACCCAGATGATGACGAGACATGGAAGCGAGGGGGGGTATCTACTACCCTAAACGCATTTGATAACGGTGGAGAGAGCAGGGCAACGGTGTTAATAATCGATGGAACAAGAGTAGGTGACGTTCGCGTGACAGACGAAGAAACAATGCAGACAGTTATTCAGAGATGGGGAACTGGTGGAGGCAACGTGCCTGCCATTGCTTACTCAATTCGCGAAGATGCAACTGCAAATAATTTTAGCGCAACACAAATAGAACAGGCGAGAGCATTGCAAGCATTACAACCAAGCGTTCAATCACATCACGCGCAAACTTTTATAGCTGAACCATTACAGGTGCGCAGACTTACGCCTATGGAATGTGAACGCTTACAGGGCTTCCCAGACGGCTGGACTGCAACACAATCAGACTCGCAGCGTTATCGGCAGATGGGAAATGCCGTCACAGTAAACGTGATTGAGTCAATCGGACAACAACTAGGAAGGGTTAGCAATGGCTGACGAGAAAGAAAACAAAGACAACATGATCGCCCTGCGACTTAACAATGAGCAGATGCTTGCAGTTAGACAATGGGCGCATCAACACAACGCAAACGTAAGTCAAGTGATCAGATCGGCAATAGAACTAATGACAGGAGCAAGGCAATGAGAACACCAAGTGAGCAGCTAGTACAAACAACATGGATGAGCGACAACAAACTATTCTCAAACCACGATGCCGTTACGCCGGTTGATTGGGCGAAGG
>Ga0209087_1000515_pt1 | contig 24387 bp, 21 predicted proteins | sample S_130805_EF_Meta_FD_187321 | JGI IMG/M metagenome (GOLD analysis project Ga0209087, IMG submission 187321) | Freshwater microbial communities from Lake Simoncouche, Canada to study carbon cycling - S_130805_EF_MetaG (SPAdes) (version 2) | ecosystem: Environmental > Aquatic > Freshwater > Lake ... | reverse complement strand
AGGGGTCGAGAACGGCGACCCGCAACCTCCATCATCTGGACGTGGTCTTTCTGTTCCTTAGGCCCGGCGTATAAAAAAGTTTACATAACCCTAAGTGCTATCCTACGATCGCTCCTTTTCGTTTTCCATTCTCAGGCCATTACTTCAAGCCCAACGCGGCGCATTGCAAATCTAGAGGAGAGCCAGGAATATTTGGAACGATGCATTACATCTCTGAAGAGCAACTCTTCACGCGACAATGCGATTGTAGTAAATGAAGTTCGAGAGATGCAAAAGAGGGTTGATAATCTTGAAGCGCACACGACCGGCCATCGCATCGAGCTGGGAGATTTGAAGGAGTATGCATCAAATCTCGAGAAGCAGATGCTTGACCGCGATCACGAGAACCTTGATGCCAGCGACCGTGTGGACGCGCTAGCGGCGCAGATGCAAAAGCTTTCCGAGCTTGTGGCAAAATTGTCATCAACTTCCCCAGCGCCATCATCCCACTCAGATCCTCCCCCGGTTTCCCTAAGCACTGACGACACCTCAGATCGTACGACCTCACGCGTCTCGCGCCTTAAAGCACGCCTTGCCGATGTAAAGGCGCAAGCTGCTTCGTACAAAGCTCGGGCTGAAGCAGCCGAGATCTCTGAGCGAGAAACGAAGGAAGAGCTTATCAAGATTACCACGCTGTACGAGAACCTCAAGGCCACGATTCAAGCGAAAACCGAGAAGGAACAGAGAGCCAAGGACAAGCGTTCTGCTGCGGCTTCACAAAGCTGGGCTTCGCGCAAAGCAGTAATCCCGGCAGGCGCTGCTTCAGTTGCCGACCTTCTGAGTCAACGCCCGGCGGGGGTTCACATAGGCGGAAAGCGCTTTAGGGACGGGACGGCGTTCAGACCTGAATCTTCGTAGAGTTGCAACTCTGTTTACAATGGACTTCGACGAAGTCTTGCGTGGTGTGACAACCGATCCCAATGCAACAAAGGTACTTGAGTCTGTAGTGGAATCCACTGACTACAAACACTTGAAAACAGCACTAGTTGCTCTTCTACTGCTTCTCGCGCGCAGCTTACTTAAGGATTTCGTAACTTACGTGGTTCCACTAATCACTACACTACTGAAAGGAAAGGATATACAGAAGGACGCATAATGGCTACAGCAAGGAAGGGGAGACCCACACTACGTAGGGCAATCACCGCGCTAAAGAGGGTAATCGGGCGTAGGGGCCGTGGTGTCACGACCATGCCATACCTTGGTAGCGGCCGTCGCGGGCGTCGTGGGGGTATGAGTGACGCTTGGAAGCAGGGTCTTTCGACTGCCTTTCTAGGCTTGCCTGGAGCTATGATGAGCGGGCTTATTCCCGGAATCCCAAAGCTTTTCTAGTAAACACATTGTTTCATTAATTCATAACTTACAGTGTGCCGCTAATCACTACACGAGTAAAGGGAAGCGATACAACACAAAAGGGGGCATAATGCCTGCATCAAGTCACTACAAAGCTAAGGGGAGACCCACAGTGCGTAAGGCTGTTACCGCGCTTAAAAGGGCGATTGCGCGTAGGGGCCGTGGTGTCACGACCATGCCATACCTTGGTAGCGGTGTCACGACCATGCCATACCTTGGTAGCGGCCGTCGCGGGCGTCGTGGGGGTTTTATTCCAGGACTGTCCTGGAAGCAAATGGAGGATGCCTTTAATTCCATCCCGGCCGCCATAAATGCCATTCCCCAAGGCATTGGCCTTATTCCGAATAGCTCAGTGATAAATTGGTTGAAATGAAGCTCTCTAAGTCGAATGACGGAAAGCATAAGTGGGTCGCCGAATTCAGGAATGGAAAGCGGACGAAGTTCGGTGCTCTTGGCATGGACGACTACACAAAAACACGCAACAAAACCCAGCGAAGTAGATACCGCACAAGACATAAGAAGGACCTAGCAACACGCGACCCCACTCGCGCGGGGCTTCTTAGTTACTACCTTCTTTGGGGAAAGAGTCCAAGCATAAAAGTAAACAAGCGAATCTACGAGAAGCGCTTCCACGTGTAGAGACTCTGACTACTTTGTATTACTATAATCGAATAGTTTGCATTAAACGTGCAAAGCAATACACTGTAAAAGACAAATAGTGTAAATTAAAAGCTGAAAATGGTGAGTTACGAAGGCGATACGCACGAGGGTGCCCTCTTCTTATCGCGTCCTTCACCGGCAACGGGAATGGAGAGGGATGATAACAAATTCTTTACGTCCGACATGGCTACGCCTGGTGTTACTCTGTTCAATATGAACGTGCATGCCATCCCAGACCGCGATTATCTTATCCGCTACCCACAGGGTTTGTGGAGCGGTAAGTCGCTAGAGTCCGACGCGGACTTTAGGCATATTCGCGGCTTTGGGGGGCAGAATCCGCCTACTGATCAGGATATGAAGGTCGTTGAAAAACTGGCCACATCATACCTTACGTACACCTCTCACATCCCAAACGCCACACTGGCTATGCGTGAGATTGAGACTAGTGGACCTATCTATATGGATCCATACACGTCTGGTGGAACAAGGTTTGCTGGTCGTGAGCAGGAACGCATTGGTGATAGGGCCTACCGCGCCGGCGCCCTCCACACTCGAATCGGAGACCACCCTTCCATTGCCCGTATGCGAAAGCACGCTGAGGTTCTTGGCGCGAAGCTGAAGGCGCTCGACCGCCTTTCCCATGGTGGAACCTGCTGCTAATTGTTAGTATTGTTCAAACGCAACATTCTTAACCAAGTCTCTAATCGTCGCTCCAATCCCTGACAGGTTGTTCGTCGCCCTTCTGCCGCGACTATCAGGAAGGCCGTCACGGCCGTCAGGCGCCTGACGGGCATGGGCCGCCGGACGAAGCGCCGTGGTGGCTTTCTCGGTGACTTCTTCAATACCCTCTCAAAGCCAGAGACGTGGGGGGAGAGGCTCGGCAATGAGATCCTGAACCCGAACAGCGTGTCGAAGCAGCTTTTCCGGGAAGCTGATAGGGTTCAGAGGTCGGGCGTGGGCCGTCGCCGCGGTCGCGGTGTTACGACCATGCCTTACTTCGGTTAAGTGTCATCTTCTCGATCACGCTTAGCCTTAGCTTCATCTTCTCGCCGCTTCATGATAAGAGCAAGGGATTTATTGAAGTTTGCGACCCCTGTACTCTCTTCGTGAGACGAGTCATCTGGTGAAGAATCAATAAGCACCGAAACAGCAGAAAAGGGAGCAGGATTGCTGAGTTGAATGAACTGCAAACGATCAGCGCTCCAAACCCCCACAGGCGGCATAGCATTAGAAAAGAAGACAACATGGGGACACTTGAAGCTCTTCGTCTTACTCATATACTTGGAACTAAAAATGCGACCGTTCTTTAGAGACTCAGCGCATGTATACAAATCATTACAAAGCTCTAGCTTCGTAGGCCTTGAAATGTCAAAAATTACAATTGGCTGAGATTGATATGCGAATGCGATATCCTGAGCACGACCACTAAGCTCAATTGCATTCATCTCGCAACACAAGTAGGTAGTTAGACGGCTCTTGCCCATTCCTCCCTGTTCGTCATAAAACCAAAAAATCCAACGTTCATGGGCTGGGGCCTTCAGCTGTTCAATTAAAGCTTCTTGCCAGGGACGTGGAGTAAACTCCTTGTCTGTCGTAGTTGGCTGTACAATATCAGCAAGCGCTTCAATACCATTTGGATATCGCATGTATAAGCCTGGATATTTATGAGCAACAATCTTCCTCCCTTCAACCATTCCCTCCTTCTTAAGAATGTCTCTGATCTCTTCATAATCATTTCTAGCACCTTGCTGTGACTCTCGGCAAGACGAGCCAGCTTCCCAATCCTTGTGGAGCAAATCATGTGATTCCATCTTACCTTTAGGATTAAGTGCAGCAGTGGAGTGTGTATCGCGATCTTTAAGATTCACAACCTTTAGTATAGCGTCTTGACCAAGCCACTCCCTTACTTTACCAACGGGTACCTGATTCTTAAATTCAGCATAACCATGAAAAGTGTATGTGTTAAAGTGTTCGTATTCTACCTTCGCAACACTACCACATGCATATGAGTTCAATAAGTCGGTAGGACATATATCTGGGTTCCAATCAGCAAGTGCATCTCCGAGACTCTCAACCTTCTCCGGAGTAAACCGTATCTGAAACGTAAATGCGCGTGACTTTGTCGGGGCTTTCGGAGAACCCCCTGCAGACGAGATCGGATCACTCGCAATACTCATAGCCTGCATTGCGAAGCATAGGAAATCTGAGGAATGTCCTATGAGGAAATTAAAAGGCGTGTAGAACTTGAAAACGCGCTTCTGCACGATCGGCGCATGGACGAAGCCTTTCTACAAGATACGAGAAGTGAGCTTCAAGATATCCTCAAAGAACCAACACCACAAGACCCATCAAAAGCCATAGAGCGAACAAAAAGATGCGCTGATTTGCTTTCGATGATCACAGATGCGCAAGGACCAGGACCTGTGACAGCGGCTGACACGATCAAAATATTACACGAAACCTTCTTTGCGATCGCATACAAATATGGCGTAGAGGAAGGGAAGCGACAAGCGACTCAGACACCGTCATCTTGTGCAGTGTGTGCTGAACGCAGGAGAAGAAATCGAGAGGCAGCGGCTTTGGCTAGGAAGAGATCTAGAGGAGAAGTTGATGACGAATCTGAAAGCGAGGATTCGGCCACAGAAATACAATAACGGTAAATTTACGCGTCAGCGTCCTAAATAAAATTATTCAGTGGATTTTTGTGCGTTGCATTGATCCCCTTTGCGTTCCCTAGCAAACTGCCAGTGTTTCGATGGCACACATTCTACCTTCCAAAGGAAAGTGGGCAAGTCTTATTGAGTTCGAGGCGGTTAAGACAGGATCCACTACAGGCTTCGTTAATGTTGTCGGTGGTGCGAAGACGATCCAGTTGGTGGCCCGCCAGACTTCTCCTGTACCATGCCGGAAGCCTGCGCTTCCATGGGGGTGCACCGACCTCGAGTCCTTCCTCGGAACCAGGTACAAGGGAAACCTCACCGTCGCGGTTCAAATGACCCCAGAGATCTGGGATTCATTTCACGATCTTGACATCAACTTTGAGAAGTTCCTCATTGCGAACGCAAAGAAGCTTTTCCCGCCCAAGGACGCCGAGTTTATCCTGCGCGACAATTCAGCTGTTTCGCTCAAGTACCCCAAGCCTCTTGCTCGCTTCAATGCGGATGGAACGCCAGACTACAACTCTCTCCTACGTTTTCGCATCAGCGGGCGTGGCGGTGAGGTCAAGTCATTTGATGTCAAGGAAGGCTCCGATGGCAACCCATACACTACAAATGTAGTCTACAAGGATCAAATTGACTCCCTTTCGTATGGTGCTACGCGCATGATCAAGGTCACTGGAGAGACCTCACATGGCTCCAAGACCGTGGCGACCCTTGTTCGCCGTGCTGGCCCCCTCGCTCCCGGAGAGCACAAGATGCGCCATGTCGGACCTGGTGACATGGGCGATGGAGTTGTCGTCTCATTGACGTTCAAGGTCAACTATTGGACAGTCGTGAACCAGTCAACTGCTTCGATCAATCTAAAGGCTGAAGAGATCATTTTTGAGAACAAGGACTCGGTTGTGCCCCTTCCCTCTGGATTCGTACTTTCCAACGAGACAGAGGAAACCTCGCCATCTGCAAGGCCGGAGTTCCTGGAACCTCTCACTCTTCCTGCCAAGCGCCTTCGTTTTGAGCATGCATCTTCATCTTCATTCAAGCCCGTATCAAAGGACGCGGAGGGTGAAGGTGGGATTACCCTTCACGGTCTTCCGGACGTCTTTCCCACATGCGAAGGATGCAAGAACGACAGTCACAATCAGAAGGCTCACATGAACCCTGGAGGATGTCTTTATGAGGAGGAGTAAAAATGGCGGAACGAAGCCTCATAAAAAATAACCAGACAAACCTCGCATTTCAGTGACGGATAAAATAAAATAGGCATTGCATAGCGTTGCAAAATGGAACCCATGGATAGCCCTACGCATCGTATTCGTTTTAGTGTTGAGCATTTGTTTATGGTTGTGATTCCTTTAGTTATAAAGATGGGGTATGGAATGGATGTAGCCCAGTGTGCTACTCTTTCGCATGAAACATTTCTCCACAAAGCTCGTGTAGGCATCCTAAACGAAAGCTCATATCCTACTGTCGAGCATGCACTTCTTATGTCACCATTCACACTACGCCAGGAAAAGGCTATGAAATTTTTTCCACCGACAACTGCATTTTTCATGCTCCGAAGTGCATACATGGATTTCTACGATGGACACGCAATCTGCATTCAGAAATTCAAGCGCCACGTCAGGCACCGTATGGCATTCATAAGCAATTCTCTGTGGTTCACTCAGGCTGAAGGCCCAATTCACTTTGTACCACAAACTCCATTTGAAAATCATCCAAATGTAGAGCAAGTACCACTTGACCATTGTATGGTCTCTCTACCTCGTACTTCGTTAATCCTTGACGGAGACGGTGAAGCATCAGTTGAGTTTGACCCAATCTTTCTGATCGAGACCGAGAACTACTCAAAATACTTCTCGATGACAATCATCTTTGATGTTATTCATGACGAGGTCTTCAATGATCATAAAAGTCTGCGCCGCCTTTTCGCGATTCGTGATTTTCTTTCGCCCGTCTCTAGTTCGCTTCATTGGAAAGACTATAAGAAACAGCTCGCATATGCATTTGACATGTACTCGTCGGTTTTTTCAACGACCATCATAAATCGCCGATATTTGAGCGAGCCATATTTCTCCGAAGTCAATTCTCAGTCACGCCCCCGCGAAGATATCGTACAGTGGAGGACGCCCTGGGATCCTGTTCTCGGAACAAGGGTTGATGTCTTTTCATTCATGACATGCATAGCACAAGCTCATGAAAACAGGTCGAGGACTCACACAATTGTATCACACTATCTATGCGATGGCTTTCAAGTACTTTTCGACGAAATTAACCAAATGAAGACGAGGTATTCACAGTACCCTGGATCTCCATACAAGGATCAAACGATAAGCCGATCTCTAGAGTACAAGTTCCCGATTGGCGTTTCTCCAATTCATTACATGGTCAATGGCCAGTTTCTACAGCCTTTAAAGCTTTGGTTTCGATGTGCCAACTTTCCGCCTGATAAATTCTTGATTAATCGTCTCTACACAAATATGCCAGGAATGACGCCGACAACTCCTATGCAGCACGCCCGTTGCTTGTTTTATAGATTTTTTAACGACCCAGTCATTGACCCGTATCTCGATTCTCCGTGGGTCATAGTTCGCAACGTGCCCTTCGTAGACACATCGTATTTCAGGGACCTTTTTGAAATCCTATGGCTTTTGTACGAGAAGGGTGGGGTCGAAGCATGTGAAACTGGATATGAATACAATGAGCATCTCGTCATTTCTGATCGTATCGCCGCGCAAGCATTCGGTATTAAAACGAGTGAATATCGTAAACATCTTAACGAGTGTGGTCATGCATTCTTAAAAAAATCACCCGTCTGCAACCGCATGATCGCTCCGAAGTTTTTTGGGTGGCTTCGTACTGATTATGACAGGCGCGAGAGAGATCTTGCGCTGGCAGAATCGATTGAAGAAATGGGCTATTATTCTGCGTAAAAATAGTCACACGTAATCACATAATCGGATTACAATGCTTTCGATTTCACCGCAGCGCTCGAAATTTAAGAAGGAAGACAATATAATACCTCTTGCTGTAATCTACGGACCAAAAGGAACTAGGGACGGTGATCTTTTAACGTTGCAAGGCAATCGGTCCTCTTCGGGGCCTATCGAACTTAATGACGGAGAACGCTTCGCGCTTGAACCGACACACGACCCTGAGGGGCGAGATGTGATCATGGTTGGTGGTAAGAGTGGAAGTGGGAAATCGTACATCGCAAAGAATTTTATCAAGCGATACAAGAGCCTATGGCCTCAACGAGAAATTCGTCTTGTGTCTTATCTACAAGAAGATGTGACAATTGATGAAGCAAAGGGGGTTGATCGAATTGATCCAGAGACATGGGTCGACGACCCTCCAGAACTCGATTATTTCGGCGAAAGTTTGCTTGTCTTGGACGACATCGAAGGCTTTGAGAGGTCAAAGAAGGAAGTGTTTCTAGCAATTCAGCGGGTCGTTGATATGGTGGCAACAACCGGACGCCATGCATCAGCTTCGATTCTCAACTCCTCTCATCTCTTGACCGATTACAAGCGAACCCGTCTATGGCTAGGAGAAAGCAACCAATTTTGTGTATTTCCTAACGGTGCGAGTCTCAAGCAGTTGAACAATTTGCTTGGGTCATACGCTGGAGCTGATGCACGAGAAATCAAGAAAATGAGAGGACTTCCCTCTCGGTGGGTGTGTCTACGGACTTCGTATCCCCCCGTTGTTATTTTTGAAACCGGGGCATATTTATTGCATGACGATAAACGTGCACGCGATGCAAAGCGAACAAAAAAGGACGGCAGTGGACTGTTCAAGCAACCCGACGCAGCGCCTGCCCCCGCAAAAGCAAGTGATTCGGAGTCGTCTAGTTCTGAATCTGATTGAAACTCATTTAGATACTGTCCTCGCTCTCCACGCTGATTGGGGACACAGGGCTCACACACCCAGTACGCCGAAGGCGAGCACCCTTACGTTCCCACGGCGCCTCCGAGATTGGGGCCTCAGGATCTGCCGGTGGTTCCCAGTCTGAGTCATCTTTATCACTGTCGATAGCGTTGGAATTGTCAAGATCAGGAAATGCCACGGAGAAGAGCGGGTCAGCACAGAAGACACACCTAAGATTGAGACCGACATCCATCTCCTGAAGACCAGGAAGATTAGGGATGCGGATGGGTGGAAGTGGGATCTCACATTCAGTTGCGATCTGCGCGACTGGAGTCTTTTCCTCCTCCTCTTCATTCTTGTCCTCTTCATTCTTGTCCTCTTCATTCTTGTCCTCTTCAGTTGTGTCGTCGAGACCGGTTCCCTCCATCTCTTTTGCGACCTGTGCATCACGCTCGGCAAATGACATGCCAATGGAGGCCCGCACTACGGACTCTGCGAGGCATAGCACAATGGTTCCCATTGCAATGAGGACCACTGCTGCCACACACAGAATCCACGAATCGGGATTTATCATTTTATAATTTCGATTATTGATATGTTCTGAGTGTCGATCGACGATGGCAGGTAATGGACTCAATCCGTTCTTCAATGCAAGTCGTCAGGGACTTAATGATTTTGAGGTCCTAGACAGACTTGCCAACAATGATTCGCGCACTCAGCGCACTACAAATCATCTTTACGCACTTATCAATGCAAGGAATGCAGGAAAGCAACTCACGCTCCAGGCTCAGGCAGTCATGTTTGACGTCGAACGTGCCCCGGGAGCCATCCCACCCCCCTCCCAGGGAGTTCAGGCCTGGCAGGAACTAAACGAGACCAACAATGCGATTAAAGGTGTTGATAACCAACCAGCAAAGCTTGACCTCCAGGGATGGCACCAAGCCATTGGTCTGCCTTCTGCAGCTGACCAGCTTTTCATTGATAACGTCAGGATCAAGGATAAGGAGGCTCGAATTGACGACCTTCGTTCCATCCAAATTCCTGGAAATATTCTTCGTTCGGGTGTTTCCCAGACGGCCCAGAATCTTACCGGGCCGATCCTTAACACACTCCGCACGATTTACCAGATTCTTACAACTCCAGGCTCACTACCTCCAAAGGAGACGCCAAACCAGGGGTCTGTATTCCAGAATCACCAGATTATGGCAATCGAGCGTATGTCTGCTGCTGCATATGCTTCCTTGATGGCATATGGACATTTGCTCACTGTTGCAGATATGGATGTGATTGCATCGGAGGCTCACAAGATCTCAAATCCAACAAACCTCCTTGTTCCGGGATGGTACCAGATGCCTGGAAATTCCCAATATGGCCCAGATCTTACACGCATGCGCCAGCTTATCCAGGTTATCGATGGACTCCTCGGTGCTGCCAAGAACCGTGTTGGATCAGTATACGAGCAAAGGGCTCCTACGCAAAACCCCGGAGCTGGTGGCTTCTTTATGGATCGGATTGATCCAATTGTCGGCCCTCTTGCTCCTATGCTCGTCAATCTCGGTGCTCAGATTGATCGGATCCAATCCGGAACTGCCAGCACCACAGATTATGCGCGGGTCGCGTCAGCGGCAGCAGCCGCAGGCGCAGCAGGTCTCGCCACGAGCTTGTTTCCAGGAATGGCCCTTGGAGCCGCTGCAGGTGGGCTTGGTGGGTTCTTGCTCTCTCGCCAGGGACAAGGAAAGCGCGGCGGTGCTGCAGAAGAAGACGACGAGATACCTTCGTCAATGGTACCTGTACCCTCACTCTTCGAAGGCGACAGGCCATCTGGACCACTCCAGCCCCAGGCTCCTTCTGGGATGTCTATGCAGGACCCAAGGCTTACTCTCGCATCAACTGGATCTCAACAGGCTGTCAACTCATTGCCAGCTCCATCATCCTCTGCTGCTGGAGAAAACACGGGTCTTACAATTCTCGAGCCATCTGGTCCTACGCTTATGCGCACTGTCGCTCGCCCTTCGTTTTCGTTTCCCTCAACTCTTCAGATTACGCCTACTCTACTTACTGGAGCGTATCGCACACTTGCAGATGGTACTTTTGCTGAAGTTCCTCAGCAAAATAAGCCACCTGTCACTCTTTCTACAAATCTACCCCAGATTAGTGGAACTGTTGAGACTGGAACACCCCCAGAAACTAAACCAGATACTGCACCTGAGGGTCTTGAGGCATACAAGACAGCCGCAGACATGACATCGCTTGCGTGCGCCTCTCTACTCTCTCACCCTGGATATTCTCCTAAACAGAAGGTGGCTCATGTCTATTTGATGAATCACATGATCGCATCCGGAGCCATACCAGACCAAGAAGAAGAGGTTGTGGATGAGAGTGCTCGTGGAGGAGCCAAATCCAGCTTTGCGCAACTAATCCCTGGAGCTGCAGACGCTGATAGAAACAGGGACAACAAGGCCTTCATGGCTAAAGCCCTGACGATGCTCGGGGCTGCAGTTGGAGTTGCAGTTGGATCACCTCCAGCGATGAGATACCTCTTTCGCTACGGCCCTACTGACGCTAACAAAGTCGCACATCAGCCAACAGCAGGGGTTGATCCATGGGCTCAACTGAACAATAAACAAACAACCGAGAATTTTGGCCATATGTCCTATGCAGTGGCTGACAATCTTATGTCTAAGGCACATAATGAGGCAAGTGAGAGGGCCAAGTTTACAGCGAAATCGTTCAATGATGCCATCAAGGATTTCGCGGAATCTCCCTACAGTTCAGTCGCTAAAGCATTAGCCCAAGAAGCATATGCATGGGCAACCAAGTATCATCCTGAAACTATGGTTGGCATACTGAAAGAGTACCAGCCTGTCTTGGAGGAGAAGATGAAACTTCAAGCTAAGAACACCGAACTTTCCCAGCAAAATGCACTCGAGGAAATGAAGGGGCGCCTTAAAACTGACGTTGAGATGGCCAATGCCGCAGCCAGTGCCGCTACATCCAAAGCACAGGCTGAATGGTCGAGATTCTACAATGGACTATATGGTCACCTTTCTGGTATAATGAGCCCATTGACTCCTATTGCAAATGGTGCATACACACTGGCTACCGACACAGTTCCAAATGCTGTGAGCAACTATCTCGAAGCCGGTAAGGATGCCTGGGAAAATGTAAAGAAGGCACTCGCAGATGGCGCTGCTCTTGAAAACAAGGCGAACGAACTCGACCCAGCAACAATTGCATTGGTAGAGGGCTTTACGAAAAAGCCGCTTGAAGGCACGACTGATAGCTTTTTCCCTGATTATTTGGCTGGTGATCCTACCCAGATGAAGGAATACTATAAGGACTATTGGAGTTATTTTGGCACTCATGATTATGATGAGTATCTTGCGAACCGGACGCGCATTAATGATCTTCTCGCTCAGTCACGGGCATTTTTTGCAGAACACCCGGAAAAGGCAGAGGGGCGTGATATTTCCGCTACGGTTGGATTTGGAAAGCCTAAGACGGCGAGGAAGGCCCAGAAAGTCATCGGAGGTGATAAACAAGTCGCAGCAGAGGCAATGGCAGAAGCCCAGGATGATCAACAACATAACGAAGAGGGTGTACAGGAAAACACGACGGATGTGCTTGCTTCAATGACTGGATCACACCGCGTTCCAACTGGTGGTGATGGAAGCAATTTCGCCGAAACAATTGCGGCAAATGCAACTGTCTTTAACTTTACTCCAGCACTCGATGAGTTCATGAACGAAGTCAAACAAGAATATGAGAAGATCGTCTCAAACAAGGAATCGGCTCCTGGTGGTATCCCAGCTGACAGCGACAGCTACTACATGAGTGCGATTCAGAAGGCATGCATGCGTGTCGCAGTTTCGGGACTTAACTCTGGAACTCATTTGACAAACCATATCCCTAGCTTGCCTCCGCCGATGCGTTTGGAGCCAAATCCCTTGGTGCCTGTGCTAGGAACACCGGGGATGGCTGGGCCTAATAATGGCGTGCCACTACCCAATGCTGCATACGAGGAAGTGGCAAAGGCTGAAAATGGACAGTTTACCTCTACTCCAGCTCCGGGTGCACCCCAAGGACAGAAAGCGTTAACGGAGGCTGTCCAAGCCCTCAACCTACAACCTGGTGGGCAGATTATGCAGGGAATCCCTTCTCGAGTAACGAGTGCAGACATTGACCTTTCCTTACAGCAGAGGGAGCAAGCTGCATTGGCTGAATTTCAGAAGCGTAAGAATGAACAGACGGCAGCGGCAGCAACACAGGCAATGCAGACAGACAAGGTCGCTCTTGATGCGATTACGAATCAACCACCCCCACCCCCTCCTCCTGAGGAAAACGCGGAAGATGAAGAGGAGAAAATGGACACGCCAAAGGCGGAGGAGGAGGCACCACCAAATGCTGTTGAGGCCTTCAAACCCCCGAAGCAGCGATACCCCGGGTTACAAGAAATCATAAACGCGATCCGTGGAGTTGGTGAAGATGAGACTAAGAAGGGCCAAGGACGTGGAACGAAACGTGCCCCGAGTGCCTGGTCTACGCTCGTCAAGGAGACATATCATGAGCTCAAGAAGGAAAACCCTTCTGTTACCCTAGCACAGGCTGCACAGGTTGCTTCTAAACGCCGCAAGACTGGAGATGGCGAAAAGCGTGGTGGTGCCTTCTTTGACGATATCAAGAATCTAGCTGGAAAAGTTACCAACGAGTTCACGAATCCCGACTCACTGCTTCGCCAGACTCCAGGCAAAGTGACAAATGAGTTCGTGAACCCAGAGTCCGTCCTGAACAAGGCAGTGGAGTCTACAGTTACAGGTGCTCTTGACGCCCTGTCAAACACGCTAGACTATTGGACGTCAAGACAGTACAAACCTTCGACTGCTGCTTTCATGGCAAAACATGGAGGCGAGCAACTTGCAAATCTGAAGATTCGTCGCTATCCAGTTCCTGGCTACATTGATCAAGCATTCAACCTTGTTTCAAACGGTAAGTGGGGAGAAGCTAAGAAGAGTGCAAGCTATGATGACTTTTTTCATCTTGGGATCATTATGGATAATAAGTACGTCTTTGAGAAGAATGCAAGTCTTAACTTCTTTGAAGGTGTTGATCATTTCCCTGGTGAGATGTTCATGGATGTCGTGAAGAAGATTCCCAAGGGTCTTACAATTGGAGTTGCGATGGAGAAGACGCGCGCTGTGATTGGTAATGAGGCCTTCTTCAGGTATGACCCGTTCAACAACAACTGTCAGAATTTCGTGAGTGCGTTTTTGGGAGTCAACAATCTCATTACGCCTGATTTGGATGAGTATATTTCACAGCCTGTTGATGAGGTTCTTAAGAATGTTCCTTCTTATGTTCCTGCTTTTGGACGTACGCTTACTAATTTGGGTGCTTTTTTTGGTATGGGAAAGAAGAAGTCTAAACGTCGCGTTTAATTGCTATGTGTTTTTTTTTCTTTTTTTTGTTTCAGCTTTGAATCTCGAAGATCTCGGACGTGTTTTGCGTTTCAGCTGACGAATCTCGAATCTCGGAAGTGACTTAAAGGTTAATGTCCTGGGCGTTTCGGATCGATCTCGATTCCTTCTTTTAAGTCACTTCCGAGATCGAGATTCGTGGGCTGAACGCAAAATACGTTTGAGATCTTCGAGATTCGAGGTCGTCTCTTGAGATTCAAAACTTTATTCGCCATTTTTTGTTTAGTGAACTTAGTATATCTGGAACGTTCGTTTGTGGACACACAACACGATACAATGCCTCGTAAAGCTCGTAAAGTGGACACAGCAACTCTGCGTTTGCTCGCACGTCTCGGTGGAGCAAAGAAAATTCCTAAGAAGAACATTGGTGTTACAATGAGGAAGCTTATCAAGATGGATAAGGGGCACACTGGCGTGGGTCCTCACCCGTCTACGAAGGCTTTGGTTGAGGGGATGATTGGTCCCATTCAGGCCCAGCTGGAAGCCGCTCTTCGTCGTGGGATGCCCGAGGTTGCAGCACAATACCAGGATCAAATCAACTCTCTTCTCGCGACGCTCAACAGTTAAGTACGCAAACACAATAAACTTTATACAAACGTTTAAAATGGAGTTTGCTATGCTGATTCGTCCTATGACGCAGCGTGCAGTGGTGAGCCATGTTGCGAAGATCGAGCGTCAAAAGGAGATTGAAATTCAGCTCTACATGGAACAACTTCTACCCCAATTCACGAAGCAGTTCTTTGATGACCTCATGGAAGAAGGCTATGAGTTTCCCAAAAAGACTGTCATCACGGTGAACCACGAAGGCAAGGCGCAGCCTGTCACAGTCGAGTGGCTGCATCCCGTCATTGCTGGCATCGGCCCAGGCTTTTTCCAGGTCAAGGGCCCACGCATTGAGCACGGCCTGAATGGCAACATTGACACGCTTGTCCAGGAGAAGGTTCGCGCATTCCTTCGCGAGCGCGGCTGGAAGTGCTGGTGGACTATGGACAGCTTTTGCTTTCAGGATGCCCTGGACTTTGAGCTTGTCGAGCGTGGCATGAAGCTGTTTGCGTGCTACAGGGGCGAGGGTGCCGGTGATCTCTTGCTGAGCGACTCCTGAAACCATCGAGTCAAAAGAGGGCACAACAGCTTGTATTCTGGTTGTAATTCCTCACATGAAATTGCTAAGCATACCTTTAACCCATGAGAATCTGAAGACTTGTGAAATTTGGCCGCTGCTTTGAGAAGTTCGATTGCCAATGGGCTAAACTTCAGAAGTTCCTGCTTCGCTCTCTCTTTTCTGAACAACAACGATGGGGCTCGTTGTCGTTTTTTTGTCTCTGGACTTTTCACCATCTTTTTCGGGTAAAGGGGTGGCCGGCGTAGTGTCGATATCAATGCTCGCGTCGAGTTGTCGACCGCAACACTTACTGCGGATCCGATGATGGTTGACAGCTTTGTACACTTGATAAAGAATGGCCAAAATCGCGACACCTCCAATACTAACCCCAGAAGTTTGAAGTGCCGTTGAGTCCATAGTGAAAATGGATGATACAAAATTTTTTTCGTGGATTGATTCTTCGAATGCAATCTCAGCCAAGACTAAGCAATCCTATCGGAAGCACTTGCGTTCCTTGAAGTCGCACTTTCCTGGGACTAATATAGCTACGATTATTGAACGACCTGGTGCAGTCCAGCAATTGCATATATCTGATTCGCTGAAAAGCGCCTATGCAACTGTCGTCCTTTCACTGTACAAGCGCGCAAAGGAGAATGGAACTCCCTTGGATCCAAAGCACTATGATGCATGGAGCAGGGTCCAGTCGCAGGCGTATGACACATATCTAAAAAAGGTTGAATCGAATGCTCTTACTCGCGAGGAGTCTGAGAACTGGGCATCATGGGATGAATGGAAAGATATGGATGAGCTTTTGTCTAAAGTGGAACCCGGGTCGCCAACCCAGCTTCTAGTCGCATTTCACGTCAGAATAGTACCTCTTCGCGGAGGTGATCTGACCTATGTCCGCTTCTGCAATGATAAAGATTGTGAGAGGGTAAAGGGTAACATCATAACAAATATAACAAATTCACACCCTTCTGTGATGTACATTAGTGAACACAAGACTGCCAAGACATATGGCACGCTAACTCGTGAGATCCCAGACGATTTAAAGAAGGAGGTGCGTATGTCGTACTTTAAAAATCCCCGTGAGTTTCTCTTTGTTCGCCCCGATGGTAAGGGATACACATCAACCTCTGCATTTATCGATTGGAAGCGAAATGTATTTAGACGTCTATTTGATCGTAATGTCACAACAAATTCAGCTCGTCATGCATATGTGTCAAGTGGAGACTTTAACTCTCTGTCTGTTGCTGAACAAAAGCAGAGGGCTTTGGAGATGGGGCATTCGTTCACAACTCACCACGATTACCGAAAACTCACATAAAATGGAGAAAACTAAACTCAAGCGCATACTTGCAGCGATTGCAGACTCTGGAATGCAGCGTATGCGTGATACGATACAGAGTAACCTTGGATTCAAAGCATTCCATGTGCAGGTCTTTAGCACTCCTGAACGTCATGCAGTGTATGAGCAAGCCGAGCTTCGTGATCCTGATGAGGCTCCTCCTGAAGAGTTAGAGCCATTGCCTTGGTCCTCTAGCGCACCCAAAGAGAAGAGAGAGGCGGCTCTAGCTGCGTGTAACCACCCACTAGAATTTTATAAGAAGGTAATTTGTAAGTCAAAAGAGGAATGTGAAAAGGAGGTCTCGTTCCCACAAAAATCAGTTGGGTGGTTGAATGCACGCAGTTACGCAATCACCGGAAGTGACTTTTCATCTGTCGTGTGTCGCAATCCATACAAGAGCTCAAAAAAGTTGCTTGCTGGCAAAGTCGGATTTACCGTACAAGAGGATAACAAGTATCAGAATAAGTATATGCAATGGGGAGTTGATCATGAGAAGCATGCAGATGAGGCGTTTCGTGAGTCTGTTCTTGATGTCTTTTGCATGTCTTCATACCTCATTGAGTATCCCAGTATGTTCAAGCATGTTGATGCCCAATGGATCGCTGCATCTCCAGACGGGGTCTTGACGTATCACGACGAAGATGGAACTGTGCGCGTGGAGCTTTTGGAATATAAGGCACCGGCATATGCTCGCCATTCGCCGACGTATCCATATGAAAAGCACAAGGGGAGTGTTCCTCCTCAGTACTATGATCAGGTACAGGGAACGATGTGGTTAATGCGAAATTACGATGTGTATCCGAATGGTCGGTCTGTGCAGGGCACTTATTTCGTGGTATGGCAGCCTCACGCCCTTTCAGTTGTCTACGTTCCATATGATGAAGAGTATGCAACTCAACTGACATCCTCAGTAAAAAAGTTCTATCTAGAGACCTTTATACCTGAATGTATTAAAGAGTTGAAACGCCTCGTTTAAGGACCACTACTGGGATCAACCTGCTTATCAACCTCCACTGCTTCTACAACCGGGACCTCCGTCTCCATCGCCTTCGGTTCCTCCTCCTTTACCTCGTCCTTCGCTTCCTTCTCCTCCCGTTTGGCCTTCTTGCCTCCGTGGCCAAATTTTCCCTTGATGGGTTCATATCCTGCCTTGATTAGGTACTGAAGTGACTTGAAACCGGCCGCCTGCTTCTTTTTGGAAACAATTCGTCCATGCTTATTCTTGACTAGATCAGTCTTCTTAAGACCACCAGACGTGTGTGTAGCATTACCGTGGAAAACCTGGGCCTTGCTTCCAATAATTTTAACAGAAGATTTCTTGGGCATCTTTACGTTGCGTCACACTGCAATGGAAGACTCTGGAGCGCCTGCGCCTGATATGAAAAGCGTGGCACAATATGCACTCGGTGAGGATGATATTCGAAAAATAGTTCCAGGCGTTAAGATTATTAGTTATCCGGACCTTCAAGGTCAGACGGTCGATTCAGTCCTCGGAAAGGATGGGCTTGCAGCTTTGCTTTTTTTGACAGAGAACCAACAGGAGGGTCATTGGACTAGCTTAATTCGACACAACCCTCAATTGATTGAGTATTTGGATCCATATGGATTACAGCCTGACGGTGACCGAGTATGGCTCGATCGAAACCAGCAAATCAAGTTGGACGAGGTTCACCCGCATCTTCACAATTTGTTGCAGCCTTTTCAGCGTGGAGGTGGGAGGGTGATTTACAGTACATCGAAGCTTCAGAGGGATGCTCCAAACATAAATACATGTGGTCGCCACGTTGCGGCGCGTATGTTGTACCGCGACACACCATTGTCGACTTACCAAAAGTGGCTTGGTAAGGAAGGCAGTCCAGACGATAAGGTCTGCTCACTTACATATAGTATCATTGGAAAGTAGGGAGAATGTCGGGTGGTGTCCCGTATAAGCGAAGTCGCCCAGATGGGACGATTTCAAATATGACGGCGGTGATGGATTCTGACCCGGTCTATTACACCACGACGATTGTGTCAAACCTCTCAAATGACACAGGTGTGCACGGAGCCCCTGCTATCTTTTCAGAGAGTCGAATCGTGCCCATTATACCAGACGCATACAATTATGGTGTAAGTCTAGAGTCGCTTCGCGTTGACACTAAGAGTGTCCCAACGTTTATTGCAGATCGCGACCAAAAGTCAAGCGATCCATCAGTTCTAAAACAAGAAGTTGGTATTGATATGGTTTGGACTGGGTCTATGTTTCCTTCCTACGAAGGAACAGTGGCAGACCCGACAATTATGTATGTCGGTACATCACCGCTTCCATATGCGTACAATTCGACTGGAAGTGTAGTGAACGCTAATACTGTTTCAGATGCACTTGGCAATCAGGCTGGTGTGCAGGGTGTGGAGACATTTTTCCGTATTAATGACCCGGATGGAGTTGAGTGGCAGGGCCAACCAATTTCGAACTGTACGGTTGCGCTTGTCCAACGACAAATGGAACAGTCTCTTGCGCGTGCATTTGGGACCTTTGTAACATCTCCTTATAATGGTGCATCATGGTCATGGGCTGTTACCTGGCCCAATGCTGCTACTAATGACTACTCGCTCATGTCTGTTGGGTATGCAGGTGTGAGTGTCATCCCATATGTGTTATCAAATCCTGTCGGTCCTGACATTAATATTGGTTCTCAAGTCTATCTAGACAGGTTTTTTTACGGCGCCGGGAGCACTAACATCATCCCACCTTTTCCTGTGGCTATGGATGGATTCTATATCATTGACCTTATTAGTACGTCAGCCCCAGGCCCTAGTGGTTTTATTGTTGGGTTTGATGTCAAACTTTCGTTACCACAACAGAAGGCTATGAAAGCGTTTGTCGCTTCTGGCGGACTTCCTCCTAACGGATGTACGTCGTCATTTGAGGATATGATATGGACAAAATTTCATGTTAATGCTGCGGGTATACAAGGAACAAAGCAAAATCCAGCAAACCCGGCCCAGATCAATGTTACTCCTCCGGTTCAGCAGTCATTTTCGGATATCTTGTATAAACTAACAATTTCACGGTATATACCATATGGCAATAATGCGATCTTTACTGAAATGCACTCCTCGATGAACATTGACTTCACAAATACATTTACTGCTGGAAATACAATGACGAAAGGAATCTATTTTACAGTCACGGGCAGTTCTGTCGTCACGTATATTAACCCAGCTACCTTGTTTCTTGCGCAATACGGTACCCAGGTTCTCGCAAATCTAAAGTCATACACACGAGCTGAACAGCTGTTAACGGCGCGAACTCTTGGATTTTCTCCTAACGCTGTGTTTCAATTTGGAAGTCAAAACACAGATGGTTTAACCCCTGTTGTCCCGGCGGTTCTTCCGAGGACTGTGAATAGGGCATTTGTGGCATCATTGCCCATGACCGCCTCAACGCGTCTTCGTTGGGTCACCCAGGACTCTTATGCAGCAACCCGTAATCCAGCACCATATTCTTCCTATTATTACGGCTACAGTATCCAGAGTTTCCTCGATGATGTTGTGAATCCAGCCTTTGAGCGTGTCCTAAAAGACGACCCAATTGACAAATATTTCATTACTCCGACACCCCAGGGAAACCAGCCATATCAATGCTTCCAGGTTCTTACTAGGGATTATCCACAGATTAAGACCATCACAGACTTGAGTTTGTCGTCTCAATTGTACTGCAGAACGTACTTCAACTCAGCAAATGCGCAATATACTCAATTGTCACAGATTGCAGTGTACAACCCTCTCACTCAATATATTGCGGGCTTTCCTGTCTTGTCTCCAAATCTTGTGACGAAGGAAATGATGCTTTTCATATCAAATGGACCTTCGAACGAACCCGAGCCACCAAAAACCCCAATTTCAACAGAAGGCTGGCTTTACTGTGGTGTATTTCTTTTCAGCTCTGTTATCTTTGATCAGTTATACCTTTATGGCCAGGCGGTTACGTATGATGGTGTTGTTTATACATGCAATACTCAAACTATTGTTTATGACCAAAGCGCCCTAACTGCAAACTTCACTACTGGATTTATTGCACTTTCTCCTGTATATTCTAAAAACCGAATCCAAAATACATACCAAACACCACCTGAATTGGCGACATCAGCTCCTTCGATTTCGACGAATATGCTTCAGAGTGGTGATTTTGGCAGCACGTTCTCGTTCAATCTTGACTCCTATTCATCTGGATCTCCGTGGTGTGAATCACGCGACCCTCTCCTGGCATACTACAGAAATTCATGGGGTGCGGTAAATGGGCAGTCTACGGTTCCTGTGCTTGCTACTAATGTTAACCAGTTTGATTTGTTTTCGGGATCCTATGGTAGAAAGTATGACGAATCTATACAGATACACGCCAATACACAGTTTGTTAACCTATTCAATGGTTTCAATGTCTACTGCTCAGAGTATATCAATCCGTCAAATGGTGTAAGGACGGCATATTGGTACTACAATTTCAAAATTACACCTCAGATGCTACTATCACAGGGAGCTAATGTTGTGGGTAATGAGGCTGGCACTACTGGTATTACCGCAGTACCTCAGTATATTCCATATACCCGCACTAATAACGCGAGGCCGTTTACGTGGACGATTGTGAGTTCAGAGACTTCTAGGTACTCTCTCTGGAATCCTGCTTTAAGTATTGTTGTGGAGGCACAAGTCTTGTCAATGGAACCTCAACCAAATTCAGAGCCGGTTGTACTTCGTGATAATGATAACTCTTCCGATAATACGTCCGGGCGAACGAATAAAATCGTTGCCGAGGCATTCCTTGAACGCCACCCGTCTGAAGGACCTGTTATTTACTATCCCCAGACTGGCACGAGAAAAGTTTCACTAACCTCTGGGCCGGTTGTGAAGTCATTTTCGTACTCGGTGCTTTGGAGAAATCGGTTCACTGGAGAAACTCTTCCACTGCTTCTGTCAAACGGCGGGTCTGTTGTAGCTATTTTTAAGTTTCATGCAAAGTGATCTTAGTCAAAAAATAGATTGACAAATGGCCACTATCGAGAAAGTGTACGTCTACAACCCATCGATCGCACAATGCATTCGAACGCAGCACACTTACCATTTTGATATCTTCCATTTACAGAGCTGTGTACGACCCGCGTCTCGTGCAGACGCCGCCGGTCTATGGTGTTCAGAAGGGTGCACTGAGCATCTCGACGTCCCCGTTCTCTGCGCTGTCTGCCAACTCTACTCAGCACACGTACCAGATCCTTGTTCCCTCGCTGAACGTGTTCGTCGACCGTAAGATCGTATGGAACACCGGTGTCTACATCCGTTCGGCTGTATGCCCTACGATTGCAGGTGATGCCGGGTTTCTTAGTGCCATCGGTTCCTCTGCATCGATTGATATTATTCAGGGGTGTGATCCTCGTACGGAGCAATACCGCCGCACGCTGTTTGCACACCAGCTCGGCCCGGTACCGGTTTCATCCACAGCACCTGCTTCTTCTCTTTATCCTCAGTATCCAGGTGATTATTATGAGTTTGTCTGCCCGGGCACGAACTTTAACCTCAGCCCGTTCCCGCTGCAGACGCTGTGCAATAACATGACCTGCTCGATTAACGATTGCAGTGTCGTGACGAACGGCGACACGCTCCAGGAGCAGATCCTGCTCTCTAACACGCGCATGACCCAGCGCATCCGCACCACGCCTTCCAAGTTTGATCAGTATGCGTGGACGCAGGATGATGTGCTCTCTGGAAACGGTAACATGTCATCATTCACAAATGCAAAGAGTGCGGTCGGTGAAATCCCGACGGGTGCGTGGCCTATTGCATTCCAGAATCCTCAGACGGGTGTCCAGCTTGGTCAGTTCGGGTCTTATGTTGATCCGATCAATCAACACAACGTCTACTTTATTAACGGCCGCCCGGTCCTTGTGCCGGGAGGCGTACCGGCAACTTCCCAGACTGTCGTTCTACAGGTAGCGCCGGCGACAGGCCCGGGCAATGGCTCGTTTACAATTGCATCTTCTGGTGGCATTATCAGTCCATCCAATCAGAACGCACAAACGTTCGTTATGAATATCCCAAATCAGGCTGGTTTTACCTACTGGCCGGGTCTCCCACCCATCGTTGGATCGACAAGCGGAAGTTCAAATCAACCCGTTGTGTTTATGATTGATGTGTTTGGTCTAACTAATGTTCATCTCCTTGCGACGAACGTGGTCTGTACTGCTGGAGCTCTTGCAGTTACGTTCCAGGTCGCGCAGCTCAATACCGCAGGTGTGCTATCGTATCCTTCGGTGTGGACTGGTTCTAACAACACCGCCACGGGCTCAACTGCTTTTAACGGAACGGGTATTGCAGCTGCTAGTAGTGTAGGCTGCGTCATCCGTCTTCCAGGGCCTCAGCAGATCCTCTCCACTCTACTCGGCCAGGTCACCCCGGATGGTGTTTTGATCCAGGCTACAGAGTGCAACGTTCCCACTGAGATCTCCTTCCAGTACACTGTCGCTGAGCCCATTGTTATGAGCCCGTTTATCTGGCAGGATCCTCTCGAGCTAAACACGGTCGGCCTCTATGGATGCACGAATATCCAGTTCGTTATGAACCTTCAAGCCCCGTCGCCGGCTTGCCAGGTTGTTGCCGCTACGGTACCTCTCAACTCATACACCCCTTACTGGCAAGCCAGGTTGGGTTGTGACTATCCGAGCGGTGGAAACCTCATCCGATGCTCTGGAATTACTGGAGCGTTTAGCAACGTTCGTCTGATCCCCCCGAACAATACCGCATCTACGTATGGACCGTTCACGTCCCCACGTCTGTTGGTCCAGTTCTTGACACCGGGTCCTGATATCAGCCTCCCTCTGATCAGCAACGTGCCATACACCGAGTTTCCTCGCTATTTTAAGCAGGACTCGCTTTCCACGCCCACATCCATTCAAAATACGGTTGCCAGTCAGACAATTACTCTTTCATCAATCCCTGACGTTTTGATGGTGTTTGTCAAGTCTCGCAAGCGCTCTCAGATGCAGAATGAGACATACTACCCTATTCGTGGTGTGCAGATCACGTTTGACAACTTTAGTAACTTGTGCGCAAACATGACACAGGACCAGTTATACCAGGCATCCGTCGAGGCTGGTCTTGACATGGACTGGCATACCTGGCGTGGGTACACTAACTCGACGACGTCTGTTCTTCAGGGTGGAAACTTGGGGTCGGCCTTTGCCGCTCAAGGTCAGGTCGCAATCACCGGCACCCCACTTCTCTTTCAGAACATTGGGCTTCCTTATCCGATCGCTTCTTCGATGTACAACACGGCTGGGACGTATGCTCCTATCGACATCTCAAGCGATGCTAATAGCGTCTGGGCTCCTTCCTATGGAGCATCTGCTGGTGGTCTGAACAAGTTCTCCCCAAAGCGTGCGACGCAGCTGACGGGTGGTCCGCTCATGCTTCGCATGGGTCAGGATATCTCACTGAGCCCTGGTCTTGCTCCGGGTACGCTTGGTAACTTCTCTCTTCAGGTCAACCTTGTCCTCGATAACCAGTATGGGTTCTTCGATGCATACCCTGATTTCCAGATGACGATCATCGCAGTTAACAGCGGATACCTTGAGACCGTTCGCGGCCAGAGTGCAGTCCGTAAGACGATCCTTAACATGGCCGATGTTGAGGCTGCTCATGCTGATTCGGGTCTCACGACGACGAGTCTGCGCCGTCTTGTTGGTGGTGCTATGCCATCTCTTGCACACCTTGGTAACTTTGCAAGCAAGTTGGCCAATCAGATTGGCGGTCCTGCCCTCGGAAATCTCGCAAAGCGCATGCGCCCTGGTAGTGGTCTGTAAATGAATTTTATAAATTTTTTGATTTTGAATTTGAGATCAAAAATCCGACACAACT
>Ga0209087_1000512_pt1 | contig 24477 bp, 14 predicted proteins | sample S_130805_EF_Meta_FD_187321 | JGI IMG/M metagenome (GOLD analysis project Ga0209087, IMG submission 187321) | Freshwater microbial communities from Lake Simoncouche, Canada to study carbon cycling - S_130805_EF_MetaG (SPAdes) (version 2) | ecosystem: Environmental > Aquatic > Freshwater > Lake ... | reverse complement strand
TTGAATCTCCAAAACTTTGGACCATCTTCTTCGTGGTCTCTATCAATTACTTTTACGATATAGAATTTTCGTGAACGATACTGAGACGCCAATAATTTGTCAGACTCTTTACCTGTAGACATCAACTCTTCGTAAACCTCATTCAACGGAGAACGTTCGTTGTCGTTTTTTCCTGGATCGTAGAACTTTTGCCACTGACCCCCCACTTGAATTTCGTGGTACCATGCCTCTTTGAATGGTGATGAACCATCTGAAGTTGGAAGAATTCTCACTCTTCTCTGTCCTGATTTCTCTTTGTCTCCTAAGATTAAAGCGAAATACTTTTTCATTCTTTCGTCTTGCGACATTTTTGATTGGGCCCCGCCCCCTTGTTGTGATTTTTCGTACTGTGCCAATACGGCGTCTAATGAACTCATGTTTTTTATAGATTAAATTAATAAATTATTTATACAAATATAAGTAAAACTGTGACTATGTCAAATAAAAAAAGGTACCATGAGGTACCTTTTATATAGTTTGTTCGATATTACCTGAACGATGTTTTATAGACTTCCTTATCTAAACCTCCACCAGGTTGGAACGAATTTTTTATATCATTTACATTTATATCTGTAACCTCGTCTGAAGTTAAAACATAATCATTTTTTCCTGTCTTCTCCATTTCTTCTGACTTATCATCAAAAAATTGTGAAAGTTTTTGACTAAATGGATATGAATCATAGGTTCTTAACTCTAACTTTTCTTGTGGAGTTTTTTCTCTATACTTCTCTATTTTACTTTCAAGAGAGTTAAGTTTGTTCATAATGTTATCCATCTCTCCTAACTTAGATTGTAAATCATTAAGTTGGCTGAATAAATTGTTGAAGTATTCTTCTTGTTTGGTTTCGATATTTTTTTGAGAATCTACCAATTCAGTAATATCTAATTCTTCAGAACCTGATTCTCCTCCTTCTTGTGATTCACCTTCGTCATCAATTTTCTCAACATCAGGATCTGATTCAACATCAATTGCTTGTGGTTCAGTTGCCCCTACTTCAGGTGCCGCAGGTGGTATTGCTTCCGCAGGTGCTGGTGCAGGTTCTGCTCCTGGTGCAGGTGCCAATGCTCCTAATACATCTTGTTCAGGTGTCGCACCAACTTGCTCTAATATATACTGATTGATTTTTCTATGCCTTTCAATCTCCTTAATAATTTTTTTATCTAAACTCATGGTTTAACCGTTTAATAATGTTTTTATTCCGTTGGCGGTTTCTACTCTAACCTTTCGGTTTGCTGTAGTCTGATGACCAGCTCTTTCGATAAGTCCATCCCTTTCTCTTACTGTGTAGCAATCTCCTGTATCTAAATCACAAACTTGTTTAGTTCCATCTCCGTTGTCTTCCTGAGAAAATCTAACAGATTTACCAAGATAATTGTCCAATGCTGTTTTTATGTTCATAAGAATCTTTTTATATAAATATGTAGTTATGTTACAAAATGAATTTCTCTGACGTTGCAACAAAAGTTGAATTAAGTTTATCATTTTGTTTATATCTCACTCCCAACTGAAACGTACCCAATGCTGAAAGTTGAATCAAATTGGTATACTTTGTGTTTGGTCCGTTGGTTATTGTTGTTGTTAACTTATCAAGTTCTGGAACTCTAAAAACTTCAATTCCCAATTTGGTAATATCTGCAAGAGGTGTAAATTGATACGTATAATACCCACCATTTGGTTTGATTATGTTATAATAACTATCTCCATTCAGATTAGGTAATCCTCCAGAATTGGTATTTGAAACCAAAGTCAATAGTCCTTTACCTTTTGTCTCCGTAGGTTGAACATTTATTTTGAATGGAATATTTCGTCTTACATAAGTAGGATTTTTTTCTTTGTCCTCAGGTACTGCGACCAAAGTAATTGAAACTTCTATTTGAACATTACTATCTTTGTAAATGTCTAATACACCTTCAAATTCTGCTTCTATTAAATTTTGTTTGGTACAAGTAAAAGTTTGTTGGTCTTGTGACACAAATCCTACAATTCTAACATTGTTTGCTTCTTCTACTTCATTTCTAGTAATGGTGTTGTTCTCCCCTAAACCTACAGTATATACTACATACGAAATTGTTGGTTGAGTGTCTATTTTCCAAACACCAACATCAGGTTTAACTTTGACAACTAATTCTTCATCACCACCTATTGTACTTCTAGTTTGATTAGTAATTTCCAACGGAGGTACTCCAGTATTCTGAGGGTTAAGATTTGCCCCCGCAAAATCTTGTTGTTGAACACTTGATTGTTGTTGTGAAGTTCCATTTGCGTATCCTCCAGCGGATGATGTTGTATTATTTTGTAAACCTGGGTTGAAAGTAAAGTTGACTAAACTTTCAAATTCCCCATATTCTGTAGTCACAGTTATTCTTCCAGTTGCAACATCTTGTCCTGCAGGGATAGTAATTTCCGGTAAGATAAATCGTAAAGTTTCCTTATTGAATACTGTAATGTCTTTTAACTCAACAACTTTATCAATAACTTTAATTGATTTGACTGATTCAAAGTTTCTACCATTAACTTGAACTATAGTACCAGTATATCCTGCCGATGGTGAGAATGTTGACACCACAGGAGGTGGACAGGTCTGTCCTTCATTTGGCGGTACTGGTGATGGTGTTGGAGTAACTCCTGGAGTTTTACCCTTACTTTCAGTATTTTCAATCTTAGTTTTTAATTCAATAGATAATGTAGTATCCGACAAACCAACTTCTAAAGCCGATTTGAGGGCTTGATACATTGTGTCTTTAGTTTGTTTGAAAGTACCTATATTCGAATCATAATAACTTTCTTGTATATTCGTTGTTGGCCAATAACATACATAGTACTTTACCAATCCAAGATTCAATATTTGATTTACTCGGTTTGTTAATCTACCTGACATGAAATTTATATATGAATCCAAAGAATTAAAATGTGCAATTGGTTGAGACGAATTAGACGCTGGACTTGTTTTAATGTTTACACAACTATATGTTCTTCCAATTTGAGAAATTTGACCTCCCCAATTAATGGTTAATGGCAACGTTGCCAAATTATAGTTCCATCCATTAAAACTTCCAATATTTGTATTACCATCTGGTTGGAATGTCCTGATGTAAGAAATACAATATATAATAGTTTGTAAAGTTGGGTTATTTGGTAATAACCTCTTTAACGCATCAGCTAAGTCTTTTGGAGTAACTTTCGTTGGTGCTCCATTTTCTGCAACATATCCACCATTTACATAAACCGGATCTGTTATTTTAGACGTACAAGAATTTGTTGTATCCAAAGTATTATCGGCTTTCTGTACTACTTCTGTTGCTTTCACATTATTTGTTGTCGCACTAACTGTAACTTGGTCTTTATTAATTTTTAATAATTCTTCAAGTCTCGTAATCAAATTTTGATTAATACTCTGTAAGAAACTATCAATTGCCGGCAAATCATAAATACCTTGACGAACACCGTCAAATGTGGTTTGAAATGAACCAGGTTGAATAGAATGATTAACACTAGTAATCATGTAAGGTCCATTAAACATTGGAACATGTCTCACATTGAAATACATCGTTGGTTGTATCAACGCATTTCCTAAACTTGTAACAGTAGATTTGTAAGACCTATTTTTGTATAAATTATACAAACTATTGTTTTGAGTTGCCACTGCTCTACCCGATGCTTGGTCTACCATGTTTAGTTGGGTATTAATGGATTCAGAAGTTGCAACCCCATTATCTTGAGATACGGTGAAAGAATAAAATATATTTTGATTTCTAGTTCCGACATCAACATTAAATCCAACACACTTGTTTGACTTATCATAATCTTTTTTACCATCCTGATTTTCTATAAGAGGATTTTCAGATGCTCTTCTCATATCAAAAGCATCATCTCTGAATCTAAAATTTCCTTTAGGTAAATTCAAATATTGTGAAGGCTTGCCAGTATAAAAACAAATCATTTTTGGCCCCGAATTTCTATAATCTACATTCAAGAATGTTCCCCATAAATTGTTGGCAAATTCTAATGACCCCTCAGGCTTGGCAGTTGCAACACCACCAACATCTTGGACGTTATAGAAATTAACATATGCCGGTAATGGCATCACAGTAAAATTATTCTTAATTAAAATACCACTTATAAATGTGAACACACTCATTGCTTGATTAAGTGAATATTCTCCCGGATCACCACCAATACCAAACATGCTTTTCAAATCGAATATATCCAATAATATTGTATCTCCAATATTTCTGGATGCTCTGTCCAAGAACAAAATGTCCTCGAACAATGTTTTGGTTTTATAATCACCACCAGCAATCCACTTATCATTAAGTGCTTTGAATACTTCGTAGTTTTCGACCTTACTTTGTTCTCCCGTTATTACGCTATTAACTACACGTTCGGGTAGTTGTTGTTGATTTGGAAGTGCTTTTCTCAATCCTGTAAGAACTCCATTCAAAAAATTATTTTGAAGACCTGTTTCTTGCTGTAAGTACTGGCTTAGTTGAGTTTGAAACTGAGTGGCACTTATGTTTGGATTTTTTAATTTTTGTGTTGCATACATTTTTATAATTGGAGCCAACAATGTCACGTTTTGACTTGTGAACTCAATATTATTATCAATGAAAAAGTCAGTAATGTAAGACCCCAATGAACTATATCTTACATTAAGTATAGTTGAAAATCCCACTTCAGTTTCAAGGGCAAACCACGCTTGTCTATTATTTGCTTGGGATTGGCTTAACGTCAAATTACTTCCCGCTTGAGGTAGGGAGTTTGAAACATAAGGATTAAATGTAATTGGGTCGACAACTACTTCAGTATTATTATGTGATAAATAAGAATCGAATATTCTCCTTTCATAATTTGAAGGATTACCATACTTGAATATAACATCATAATCCATAAACGATCTTATTCCACTTTGAAAAAGAGAATATTGATTGTTTATCGTATTTGTAAAATATTGTTCATCTGTCTCACTTTGTAACTTCACAGGCACTGTCATCAAACTCTTGAAAAGAGATTGAAAGTTTTTGAAGTTAGCATTCAAATTAACTGTAGACTGTCCAAAAGTAGATATATCTTTACTTACGGAAGCATTACTAATAGGTCTACAAAAATTCAAAAACTCCAATTCAAATGAGTCCAAAATTTCCTTTTCAAAAACTGAGAAAACCTCTTCAATTTTTGTATATCTGTTTTGAGTCAAAAAGTGTAATGGTGTCTGAGAGGTCGAATCTGTTGTAATAAAGTTTAAGTAAGAATCAGGTTCAGGAAACGCTAATTGATTATTATCAAAATATCCAAAATTTGGTGCTGGCCATAGACATCGAACAGACCCGTTATAAACACTAGGATTGTTAGTCAAATCAACTCTAGTTGTAGGATTGGTTGTTTCATTTTGAATACACGAATTTACCGTTTGATTAAATGGTGTACCAAACGAAGGTACTACAAAATAATCCCCACCTTTAGTATTATCTTTAGGATTACAATCGATAGGCACTTCAGGACTCAAATTCGGTAATAACACTGACCATGTACTTAACCTCAAATTTTTATCGCCCTGTTTAGCATTTACAATGTTCGATGTACTGAAATTATATAACTTCATTCCAGCGTTTACACTGTTTTGGATTTCACTATCGGTATAGTTTTGATATAAGTCATATCCATTGTAAAATACATTGAAGTCATTAATTAGTTTGGGATAAAACCCAACTTGCATTTGTATTTGTGTTGGTCCTTCACTTTGTAAACTAATTCTGGTATCTACATTAGAATATTTGAAAGAGTACGTTTGGGTTATCGAACTTGTTGGAGGATAATAATTCTCAGCGTAACCGAAATTACTCCAAGCGGTTTCCAATATATCTACATTAGATTCTTTATATTTTTTGTATCTGTGCCATATTGACCCATATTTCAATATCCAAGCATACGGTAACTTATGTATTGCCCCGAATTTTTTCAGTGAGGAAGATATGTAATCCAAATCTGAAACAACATCATTAGAAACTGATTTATATTTTTCCCTCAAAGTTGCCAAGGGTAACGAATTTAGGAACAAATAAGCAGCCTGAACGTATGGATATGTATTTCCTGAAATCCTAGAGTTATATACTCCGTTTTGAATTGCGTTTACAAAGTAAGGAGTGTTCAACATTGAAGTACTATACCTAACTCCTAAAGCAGTCGCAAGTCCAAAAGAACCAGCCGAATTTGGAGTAATTCCATCTACATATCCTTCTGTCGCAATAAAATTATCAGGACTTCTTTGGAAAAAGAATGATGCCAAATTATTGTTTCCTGAATTAAGAACTCCATCGGTTGAAGCCTCTACAGAAGGATTACGATTTAATAAATATGAAAAATTTGTTACTGGTCTATTAGTCGTGTAGTCATATACATCGGTAAAGTTAGCAATTATTTTTCTTGGTTCAAAAATAGTTAAAGATTTGTTCGTACTATACACTTCATTCGAAGCTGTACTATTTCCTTGATTCAAATTATTCAAACACCAAGTTGGGTCGGTGTAAGGTAAGGTATCAACTATTAAAGGTGTATTAGACGCGTTATTTAATAATGACCTCAAAGCATCAGATTTGGTTGAAACTTGCGGTATTTTTCCAATATCAGAAGCATTAAGAATGGCAAAAGAATTTTCAGTAATACCTTTGATATAAGGTGTTACAAAAAAGTCTCTGATGTAATCTTGATACGATCTACCTGTACCAGAATTCGATATTGTTCTAAGGAAATTTGGATAATTGGTAGCATCAAGATTAAAATTTTTAAGTTTTAATGTTAAATACGGAGAGCTTAAACCAAGTTTAGTTATAATATTATTAACTTCAGTTTCAATATTTAACTTAATCAATTCATCAACTTGATTCAAATTTGCTCTTACCAATCCAGAATAATGTGACGTTAAAAATTGTCTCTCCCATATCTCATAGAAAAATTTTATTTCTTCTTTATTTGTGTATGGTATACCCAAAGATGGAAATTCAATAGCATTAATATTAATTATATTAGTATCACGTTCATTATCCAAAGGTGGAGGAGCTGTAGGGTTTTGAAACTTTTGAGTCAAACCCTTCATATATTCTTCCACAAATTCAACTTCAGGCCATTTGTCAAAAAGATATCCTTGAGTAGTATCCACCACTGTTGGATCCGCCAAATACTTAAGTTGGAACCTTCCTTTTTTATCATCGGGAGATTCCACAAAATATTGTGGCCACGGATAAACAGGTATTTGAGAGTTATTTACAATATCATCAAGTTGATTTTGATTAACTAAAGTTGCAGGGTCTCTCACCACTTGGTCAACAGTTTCAGAACTTGGTGCTGAAGCAGGATTATCTAATATAGCATTTTTCCTAATAGGGTCGTATTTTACATTCCAAGCATTTGTGTGTACATCATCCAATAATCTTATAAATCCTTCCGCTGAAGCCATGATTACCGCAATAATATTTCTTACAGTAGGTGTAAATCCAATACCTGTAGCAGTGTCTTCAATTTTTCTTAATAATAATGTAGATATTTCACTTTCATAATCTGAAAGTTTTTTATTGGCTTGGGTCTCAAGTAAATTAATTTCTTTATCAAATCTCCCATCTCCTTCAAATACAAACCATTTTTGAGGTACTTCATTGTATGATTTTTTACCACTAACTGTAGTTTCTTGAATAATAGGTACCCATAAATAAGCATACAAATTTTGAGTTTTAAGTTCATCTTCTGCGGTTGGGTTCGCAATTCCTGTTTGAACTCTAGTTGTCTCTTTCCAATCAATTTCTGTTTTGGGTGGAGGAGTAATTATAATCATTTCTGATTTTATTGGGTTTGGTATCGAATCAGTACCTCTTGACCCCAATGTCGGATTTTCTGCTAACGAACTATTAAACTCAGTAATGTTACTTTTCAATTCTGAAACCGCAGTATCTTTTATTGATTGTGATAACTCTTTGAAGACATAGACATTTTTATTTCCTGTTAAAACTATTGGTTTTGGATTTAAGTACGTATTGAACCATGAATTATTTGCCCCTCGTATACGAGCAAAATATTGAGTTAATATTCCTTTATAGTTTCTAATATTAGTTAATGACTCCACCTCAGTTTTGTCAAATGAATTAACTATGTTTTGTTCAAAATTTTCTAACTTGTTCATCAACTGAACTAATGTTAGTTCAGGAAAGTTAGGGGCAATTAATCCCTTGGCCTTGTATTCACTGTAAACTTCAACAATTTTTTGATAACCTTTTTCCGCAACAATTTGTGTAACGACTGCTTGATTAGAACCTAAATTGTTTGCTCCCTTTTCCGATTGAGTACTTGCCTGTGATTCCGCAGATTTGTTCGATTGTTGTGGGCCCTCTACTGTTTGACTGATATCAAACCTTTGACTATACATGTGTGGAGCCGCTAACAGGTGACCCATAGCAACTTCATTGAGGATATTAAATTTATATCCTTTGAAGGTTAATCGAACTAAGTAGTTTCCACTGAAACCATTAAAGGACGCATGGAATTTTTCCAAGTTCAACTGATATCTTACAGCTTGTCCATAATATCCTTTCAATGTAAGATAAAATTGTGGATATGGTAAATTAAAAAATGCGGCATATGGAGAATTATTACCTAATTCAAATAATCCTTTACCTTGTATATCTTCTAATAATATTTCTACTTGAGGTACAAAACTACTATTTGTATCGATGTTAATAGATGTTATACCTAATAGACCATTATCAATAACATTTGTTTCGTCTACGACTGTATTTCGAATATAAGCATTAATTCCATTATTTCCGGGAACTCCTTGTTCCTTTGGTTGATTCTCCGCATTAAATTGGGTTGAATTACTTCCAGTCAACTGGTCGTAATATCCCGTACCTAAATATGAATTTTTACTTGGTTTAAGAAAATTCATTTTTGCAACCGAAATGGTTCTAATTCTATCTTCAGGACTTCCTCCCGCGGCTAATTTGGTTCTTGGTAAGACATCCGCTTCCAAGTTAGCATACATTACAAGACTTTCGTGGTCAACAAGTCTCTCTTTAATATTACCAAAATCATCTATGGTTTTATTCGGGTCAACCACAATAATATTGTTGTAGTCAAATTCTACTAAAATATTTCCGCTTGTGTCCGCTTGTATGTTACCTGCCATAATAATAAAAATGATTTTCTAATGCCGCCTTGTAGTCTTGTATTGATGGTAGTAGCGGAAATGGGATAATCAATACCGCACCGTCATAAATATTATTTTCAAGACCTCCAAATTGTGGATTAGCTTGAAGTATCAACCATCCGAACACAGGCGAATTATAAAATTCTTGTGAAACTTTATCTAATCTACTTTTAGCAACTTTATAGATAAAGGCTTTGTCTGTCGGCTTTGGAGGCAAGTAGACAAAAGGAACAACAGTTTGTTCCCCGTTGATTAAAAAATCACTATATCGGTTCCAATATTGATATGCCATTAGTTCAGTTTTGCTTTAGATATCCACGCTCCAGTGCCATTTCCATTATTATCATTCCACCTCAACACATTTGTGTTTTGATTAGTGGTATTCCCCAAACCTTTAATCATACTTTCTTGAGATTTTTTCTGTCCCTCGTCTGCAGTATTTACAGTTGTAAAAGTTAAATCTCTTTGTTTAACAGTATCAAATGGTGTATAAATTAAATAATCTTTCAAATCATTTTTTTCTAAGTTTTCTATAAATGATTTTGTAATATTATTCTCTTCCAAGAAAACAGGTCTTGCGGTCGTTAACCAATATGTATCAAATATCTGTTCAATGTCAACAGACCCATTACCAAGTAACGCCTGATTTCCGAGTATGTTTCCTATTAATTGTTGTTTGAATGTCTCGTATTTTTTATCATCAATTACATCATCAGAAATAATCATGTAAACTCTTCTAAAAGGATAGTTTTCCACATTATTCGCAAATAAAGAATTTGTACTGAATGGTAAAAAGACATTTTCGACTGAAACTTCTTTTGATTTTCCATTAGCAACCTCAAAAACTAAAGTACCTTCGTATTGAGTACCACTTGCAGCATATGTAAACTTTTTCTTACTTTGTATTATTGTATTAAATTCTTTAATATTTTGTTTAATTTTTACAGTATCTTCAACCAATTCTAACCATGTATTTGTACTTGTTGATGTCGGATGTACATCTTCAGTACCTGAAGTAACATATATTGTCACAGGTCCATTTTTAGCTTGTAATCCATCTGTACCTTTACTTGATGTGGTAGCGTCAAAAAGTATTGTGTTTAATCTACCAAGAGTTTGAATGTAAGTTTGCTCTTGATTCACTAAACTTTGTGATATACTTGAAATTCCATTTTGGAATGACCCACGTTTTCTAGACACAAAATTAAAATAATTATCCTTAAGTGTTCGAATCAAAGGAGCAGGTAAATTTTTTGATGGTTCCGAAACATATTTAACAAATCCTTCGGTTCCATCTTTTATATTTTTTTCGAGTTCTACGAATATCTCATCAAATCGTTTTTCAACATTGTTAGGTTTACCAAATAAGACCACAAATTCATTCGGGTCACCAACATTAAAATTTCCTTCAGTATAGTTTCTCTCCAACATCCATTGTTGTCTTACTGCGTTATTGTATTGGTTAACACTTTCTTTAGATTTGTTAACCACATTAGTAAAGTATGTTTGAGTCTCAGAAACAACTTTATCCATAAAGCTACTATAACTAATGATACCTGTAGTAACACCATTTGTATCTGTTTCGGAACTTATTATGTTACCTATTGTGTTATTATTATCTTGACCATTATTTGGGGCGGCACTGTTAGCTCCTGGTATAGGAGGAGGAATTTGTCCCGCTAAGAAAAATTGGTCTAATACTTTTAATACATCTGCCGACTCTGTATCTGTGGTATCCGCTCTATCATCATAAATTTCAGTGTTCGCATAATAGTTGAATGTTAAGGCATTTTGTAATTTATCCACAGACTCTTTCAAACCGCTTCCTCCAACAAAGTTAAAACTCAAAGTGACGTTAGCAATCATTGGCTGAACCCCAATACCTTCAGGGTTAATATCTAATCCTTCGTATTGAAACTGAAGACCAGTTGGTATAATTTTCGTATTGTAAAAATCTCCAACTCTCAAAACTAACACCGGTGGGGCACCAAATGATGTATTGGTAGCATTGTTATAAACCAATTCCGGTTTACTATTTTGTGTTGGTTGTTTAATGGTAGGTATTGTATCTCCAGGTCGCATACATTGTTGTAAAAATGTTAACCTTGAATTCAATCCCTCAGGTGTCATCGAGTGAAATGATGGTTGAAAAAACTTTAATTTGTCTTTCAAATTATCATAAACCATAGGTGTTTCCGCTTTGATGGTTTCAAAGTAATCACACTCAGACAATAATGCTCTTATAACTCTTTTGGTTATATTATCTCTTGGTTTCCATTCTTCAGTTACTTCTTCAGTTCTAATAGTTTCAGTAATGACATTTCCTACTAAAACATCTACTCTATTCGGTGTTGGGTCAGATGCGGGTTGGGTTAAAGTTGAATTAATATTGGATATGTAAGATCTTCTACATGCCATAGCGGCAACTGTATATATATCTTTTGACCCTGCTTGAGTGTCTCCGCCAGGAGTATTTTGGTCTTTATCAGTACAATTAACTAAAGTACCTGGTGAAAATTCATTAATAAGGTACGGTCCAGTTGTAGTTTTTGAAACTTCAGGCCATACGGTTGTTTGTTCTCCAAAAGCCGTTTGTGACCTTACAATCAATCTTTTATTATCAATAAATTTTTTAGTTGCAGGATTTTCCGAAAAGAAATTAATCATAGAATTAATTCTTCGTACCGATAATTCTTTATTATATGCAACAGTAGCTGGAGCAGAACAACTAGAATCAACATCAATTGTTACAGTGCCCACAGGGTTGGTCTCCAATTGTTTTCCTAATTCTACTGCAAGTCCTCTGATTACTTCATAATTAGGAGTTACAACAGTGTTAAAAAATTGTTCAGTCGCCTCAGAGTTCGGTTTTGATTTGTACACATTTTTGGTATTAGGTGATGTATATTCATCATATAGTGTAACATAGTTAATATTTCCTTCCGGTTTTGGGTAGTCATTTTCAAAATACAATCCAAACTGAATGTATTGTTTGAATAGTTCATTTGTGTTACCTCCTCCACCAGATTGTGAGACTGGTACATCTGCACCATTAGGAGAATTATTTCCAGTCTCAATAGTTTTTCTAGTAAACTCAATTTGTTCCCTAGTCATTTCTTTTGAAGTAATTGCTTCTTGTAATTGAAACAAATCATTAGGGTTTACTGTAACATATTTTTTGGCTAACTCGTAGATATCATATTTTCTACAACCAGCAAAAAATGATTCTAAAATACTATCAATACGAACTTTGTTTGTTTCATTTCCTAATACTTTATTTACAATAACATTAAGTACTGATGGATGATCAACAACAATTTTCCAAGATAAAGAACCTCCTCTACTTGTATTTTTATATGTATATATTGGTTCTGGTCTTCCTAAAAAATCAGATGCATTCCAATTCGCGCTCACGTTTTCACTAAATGTTAACCCATATGGAGGAAACCACATAACTCTACCTCCATTTGGGCCTCTTTCACAAACAGGTAAATCTGAAGTTGAGAATCCTGGTGTACTAGAGGTTCTCCATGCCAAGTTTTCTAATGAAAACATATATTTCTTAGCGACTGCATTATTAATTGTTCCAACAATATTTGATGAACCTTGTCCACCTTCCTGTTTGTTTGGAACAATATTCAAGTTATAAGTCTTGTCCAAAACGGAATATGAAAATCTTCGGTTCTCGGTAGTAATACCATCTTGTTTTTGTAAGTCATTGTACTGAAGATAAGGAATATCCTTAGCAAATACACGGCAATATTCTGTACCAACCTCTTGGCCAATGGCACCTTCATAACGATAAACTCTTGAACCCTTGGTTAGTTCTTTATATCCGTCGTTGAATACTTTACTCACTTGGTCAATAGCATTTCCAACGTGCTGGAGACGTTTACCTCCCTGAGGTTGACTATCTATTATTCTTTGTGTTTGGTCAAGTATAGAACCTTCTTTGAGTGGTATTCCAACAGATTCTGTATTAACATATGATGAAGGTCTAAAGTCCTCATCTTCATTTGTAATCTCTCCTCCAATACCTACTTTCTTTCCGGCATTGCCTCTATACTTCGGTGAAACCCAAGTAAATCCACCTTCAATACCTCCACCATTACTATATGTTGGTCCATTAGCACCAAGTCTTATTGATTGACTCGGTCCTTCATATAATTGAGCCAACTCTGAAGGCCCATAAACTGGTGATTGTTGTTCAGTACCGAACTGATTTACAGGAACTTGACCCGAAGGAGAAAAAATTTGAGACGGATTAGAAGTAATACTTCCAACATAAAAATTACTATTATCTGAAACTGTACCCGTAAGTGCTCCACCAACTCTTTGGAAAAAGTTTCTAGGGAAATTAGGCTTATATCTGTTGAAATCAATGTTCTTAAAGAGTCTCGATCTTTGACCAGCTCCCATGTTGTTGAACATGATTTGAGATCCAGTCTCTCCTCCTCCCATTAATCTATTTACAAATTTCCCAACACCGCTTTGTCTAAAAGCATTACCTAATTGTTGTATAGTTGTTGGTTGACCTAAAATAATATTAGGATCGAAATATGAACCTGGTATTGGAGACACGGGTAAAATACTACCACCAAGTCTTAACGCAAAATTGGCCGCTGCCAATATTGGGTTTGCCGTTACCGTAATAGTATAAACAGGTTCTATTATAGGTACAACACCTGTCAGTATATTAACTAAGTCAGTACCACTACTAACATTGAGGATGTTTGCTCTTCCTAAAGTATCTTGTCGTATTTGTGCTGCAATTCTTTGTTCAAACTCTCTTCTCAAAGTTTGAGCTCCTAAACGAGCTATGAACGAATCTTGACTCAACAAACCATTACTTCCACTCGGATCAGGAGACAATAATATTGATACAGGTGTATAATTGGAAGATACAAATGTTGTTGGGTATGGTTGGTTATTATTACTATTGGTAGTTAGCGGTCTATTCAACGACCCGAAAAATTCCGCACTATCCAACTGAACCTGATTTCCATTTGAAAAAACATTAAGTGGTTTCCATTTTTGAGATTCAGGTAACGATTGACCAACTATATTTGCGTCTTGATATCCGTATTCACCCTCATTGGATTTTGTGTTTAATAGAGCTCCTGGATCTGGTACTTGTTCATATCCACCTTCATTACCATATTGGTTAAGTGGATATAGTTTGTTAGCAAAAGATGGGACATCAATTAATTGATCTGGACTGTCTTGTACAGATGTATCCGACTGAACATATTCAGTATTGATAGGTTGCGTTGGTCTGTTTGGAGCCTTAGCATATGGAGTTAAGTTCCTAACAATAAGTTTCTTTCTAAACCCTTCTGAATTTACAAAATCTAACGGACTTGACATCTATGTTTTTTTATAGATAAATAGGTTGATTAAAGTTTTTTAATTTTAATAACACCTACTATTATGGATAATTGGTTTGTACTGGAGACATAGGATTACCCTGTTTATTCAAGTTAATTATTAAAGTTTGGAAACTTGGTGAGTTGAATGCGTCATATAACGCTCTTTCAATCATTTTAGGATCCGTTCCTGTTGGAGCCATAACTTCTACTTTTATTGTTCCTCCTACGTCAACGGTGGATTTCGACATACCAGTAGTGCTTGTAGTATTTCTTACTGCCTCCTGAACTTGTGTTTGTTTCCCTTCCAAAAAACTTGATATGGGTTGATTTCCCGCGGCTTGTTGTGATGCTTCTTTCTCACCGATTTTTCCCTCGATTTGGTCGATTAACTGAGCAGTAAGAGAACCTTCACCAGCGTTTTCACGTATTCTTTTTGCGGTCTCTTCCAAAGAGTTCCTAAAATCTGTTTCAGCTTTACCGAGTAAGTTTCCAGATTTTTCTAAATATTCCGATATAGCCGTAGTAGTATCTTTATTGCCCTTTGTTATATCATCATAAAGAGCTTTGAGATCAGTAATTCCAGTTTCTGTAGTATCCCTAACACTTTTAGTGGTTCCCATTTTTGAAAACTCTCCAGTTACATTTGTTATTCCACTCCGTACATCTTCTTTAGTTTGTACTACTTGACCAGCACTAACTACTCCTCCAACAATTTTAGCACGTATTGCCGCAACATCTGCGAGCATTAAATCGGAAGTTTTCATCTGAGACCTCGCAATTTCTTCCATGTCTTTTGGACGTTCTCTTTGCTCTTTAATTAAATTTTCAAATTCAGTTTGAGTAATTTCCTGTAATTTTCTAGTTTCTTCTTTCCCCTCTTCATTTCGTATTTTAACTTCATACTCTCCTCCCTCACCCATTCTTGCTATGTTGGCAAGATATTGTTTGTCATCTTCTTTGATGTTTAGACCTGCGGCTCCTATGGCAGAAATTCTTTTATCAGCCTCCGCGGCCGCCAAACCCATTTTTGATAGGGACCCTCTAGTTAGTCCCGCGGCTTCTTCCATTTCCCTTAAGGTCAGTACTCCTTGAGGATTTATCTTAAATGTTTTTGTTTCTTCGTCAAAATATGTGAATTGTTTTGATACGTCAGCTAAACTATCTTGTAAAGCTCCTGGATCATTTATCGAAGCATTCATCAAAGCAAATGGATCAACTAAAGTACCTGCGGCCACTCCTAATCTTTGAAACGCCGCAGCAGTTTCTACGGCTTTATCAGGGGATAAAACTCTTTCAGCCAAGTTAAACGTTTCACTCATATCAAATCGTAACATCGAAGCTTGTGCCGCCATTTTTGTCAATCCCAAAACCCCACCCTCGAACTGATATCGATTCATTTGGTCCATATTATTGGTAACATCTGTCATTACTGTTTTAGCGTTACCTCCAATACTTTGAATGTAGTTAACAGATTCTTCTAATGTTCCACCAATAGTTTCGATACCTTGTCCAACATTTAGAAACGCATTAGTTAGTGTATCTGCCTGTATGTCCAAAACTTTTGTTGCTGCGTAAAATTTTTCAACTTCTTCACTTGTTGCAATTACGTTTCGTCTAGAAGCGTCCGCAACTTTTCCAATAATATTAGCGACATCACTTATGCCACCACCCATTCTAGTGATACCCGGAGTCGTATCAGCGATAGCGGTTTGAAGTTCTACTATCCTTTGTCTACCTTGCGTAAAAACATTATTTATTTGGGTAGCATACTTTGATAAGTCATTTGATGCTTTTACAAATGATTCGGCATCAACTTTTAATTGATTAAGAAGATCTTCTTTGAATTGGGATATACTACTGTCTCTATCGGCTGCCATACTGAATTAAGTTTATTTATTATAAATACAAAAGGACTGATTTTTCAGTCCTTTTTGTTTTCTTCCACCCATTTGTCCAAAAGATATTTTCTAATAAACAATGGCATAATTAAAAAATCTTGATATGAGATATTCAACAATTTAGCCAAATAGTAAAACTCATCTATTTGAGATTTTCTATAATTAGAAGAAAGGGCGAAAAAAGTCCACCCCAAATCCAACATTGACTGTTAGCTTCTCTCCTGATGGGGCTATTACTGTTCTCGTTAAATCTAATCTAGGTTCATTGTCGTCCATGAACTTTCTAATGTATTTTGAATCCGCAATCGGCATTTGGTCAATAAATTTTGAAATTTCCGATCTATCTGTTACACCATTAATTTCTAAAATTTGTTTGTTTAATCTCCAAGTAACTTTTGGTGCTGTTCTTCCTTGAGGATATGACTCTCCCATTTTTTGAACCTCAAGTATTTCACCATAACTCATAGGTTTTAACTTCACAGTTGTTTGAGACTTTGGTAAAGTGGTAATGAATGTCCCATCATCTGAAGGTTGTTGTCCTTTAGTAACATTTAATTCGTCTAACCTAACATTACCTTTGAAAGGTTTTTTTGTAACAGGATCAGTTAAATTCAATTCCATTTCAGGTCCGAACGCAGTATTTCTTAAAAAGATTAAAATTGCTTCAACATCTCCTTCCATTAAATCTTCCACACGAACGTCTGGTTCATATATCTTAGACCGTAACAACGTCTGAGTCATGTCATTACCTCCTGCCATCAAGATGTTTTCATCATTAGCAGTTAAGTATCCGACTTTAAGTGATTTTTTTTTGTTCTTGTAGAATACTCCTTGTGTAGGTAAAGGAACAACATCGTGTGGCAACGAAAAATTTGATTGTCCGTATTCTTTTGCTTGATTATCCATATAAAAATTTAACCGTAAAGTTTAGTGCTTTACGGTTAAATATAAAAGTGTTTTAATTTTAATAAATAGACTTTGTGAAAATTAATAAACAAGAACGCAACGATCCATTCTAAGTGTAGCATTGATTGTTGCCAATCCATCCTGAGCGTAACTCAAAGAGTTGAAGTTCACATCAGTTAAGAAAGTACCATACAAAATCCATTTTTCCACAACAACACCGGTTGGGTCCAACATTTCAAGGTCAACATCTTTTTTATAACCCGCAGCATAACCCATACGACCTGTCACAGATTCTGCGTGTAAACGTACCCACTCCATCAATGCTTGAGCGGCAGATGGTCCGATTGGATCTCTGAACACAGCTGGAATTGTTTGCCAAGTGAACTTACCTGCAACATATGTTTCAGTATTCAAGAAAGGAATTGGAACTGGGTTTATAACAATATGTGGTCTTGCTGCAGATTCAACAAACCATTCATTTATACCAAGAGATGATGGAAACCTTAAGATAAAACGATTCTGTCGTTTTGGCTCATAAGGAATCGGCATTTTCATTAATAAATCAGCCATGTGTTTTTAATTTTTTTTGTTTCTGTTATTTTATAGATAAATATATCCGTTCTCAAAAATTTTTCTATTTACTTTTTTTTTGAAAAACGTATTCTTAATTTACTTCTTTCTTATAGCCTCCGGCAGTAGAATAAGTTTTAACAATATTATCTGGTTTATTTTTGAAATGCTTATGCATTACTTCTATATTTTTTGGATCGTCGTCACTAAATCCTATTGATAAGTTTTCTGGATTAAATTTATTAGCAATATCCTTTTTTAAGAATGCTTTTTTATTAAGTACTGCTGCCATTCCTCTAATATAGCTTACAAAATCTTCCATAGCAGATACCTTAGCCTCTTCAGGATTTACCGCCCCTTTGTCATCCCCAAAAGATACCGGATGATACTTATTAAGTTCTAAATACGATTTTATAAGTTCCTCGTCCGTCATTTCATCTTCACCCACAAAAGACCTATATTTTTTTAGATTTTTGATTAACTCATCTTTGTCGATTCCGTTGAACCCTTCTATAATATAGTTATAAATTGCTTCTTTTATAGTGTTAGGATTGTGTCCTCTCGCAGTTATTATCGCAAATATTGAACCATTATTAATCGCTTCTCTGAAATCATCAAATGCCGGTCCTTTTTTTGCCCTTAAAGAGTCAACCAAAAAATCTTTGTCCCCTTCAGTTCTAAAGTTTCTAAATGGTGAATTCGCATATCCGACAATTTTATTACCTTTATATGTAAATGGTTCTTGACCAATCTTATGTCTAAACTCCGCGAAATCATCTGTGGACATCCCTACCTCATTACCATTTTCATCTTGAACCAAAATTTTTGTTGGCATGTGAACAATATTATCGTCCCAATCGAACGCATAATACTTGAGATCTGGTGTCCCCTCATTTTTGAATCCTTCTGTAAATTCTTTTCTCATTTGGCTAAAGGGGGGATATTATCCCCCCATATTTAATTTATTAGATATTTTCAAACGAAGCTCCTGTTGGAGTGATGAAGAATTCGATATCGATGAATTCTAATGCCTTCGTTGGTTTTAAGTATATCTTACCTGTTAATGTATTTCTATCTAAGTCTTCAGGTGTAGAAGAAACTGTTACTCTGAAGTCATAAAGACCTCTATCTCTTCTAATTGAATCTAAGATAGGGTTAACACTATCCAAGAATTGTTGTCTAACGATTTGGTCGTTTTGTTCGAACAACAATCTTACTGCTACTGCTGAAATTAACTTTCTTGCTTGAAGTAACAATCTTCTTACGTTCAATCTGTTAAGTGCGGTATCAGCAACTTGTAAAGTTTTGTTACCCCAAATTACAGTTCCCACATCAGAGAAAGTTGCGATAGGGTTGATTCTACCTTGATAAAGTGTGTCTCTATCTTCTTGAGTCAACTTAACTCTCGCTTTGATTGAGTTTACAAGACCTCTTGTGTAACCCGCTGATGCGAACCAAGGGAATGCGATGTTATCTGTTAACGCTAAGTTTCTACAAACTTCACCTGTTGCAGGTAAGTAGATTTGCGTATTATTAACAGTATCTCTTGTAAGAATCCAAGGATAATAAGTTGCAGTGTAGTTAGAATCAATTCCTGTGTTATCCAAGTTATCAACTGCTTCTTGAGAGTAAATGATATCTTGAGGATTACTTGCATCAGGAGTATACATGTTATAGTCAGGAGTAGTTGCGATATAAACTGAATCTGCTCTTGAGAATTGTACCATGTCAATAGCTTCTTCTACAAGGTTAGAGTTGTTTACATAATCAATACTTGATGTTGCAAATACGTTGATGTTAGTTGATTCAGGATTTGCGAATGTCAAGATACCAAGTAAGTAAGCGTAGTAATCGGTATTAGCAAAATCTTGAGTATTGTTAGCAACAACAATTCTTTTGAATAAACCATCTCCAGTTGCGTTTGGATATCTTGTTGAAGGTGCTGCACCTGCCAAGTAACCTGTTGCTCCTAATTGGAATCTATCTTCGTTAGTTCTCCACTCTCTATATATGTCCCATCCATCAAATCCACCCGCAAAACATACTGTATATTTTCTTGAGTAAATAAAGTAGTAAGGGTTTTCTTGAGTTTCAGGGTCTCTAGTGAAGTCAGCAACACCACATTCGAATGCTGTTTGACCACTTGTCATAAACGAGTTAGCAATTGTTACAACAGTAGCACCTGAGTCCATATGGAAACCTTTACTTAAGTAGTTCCAAGCAGAACCATCAACAGGTAGTGGTGAATTCACCCAATTTATTGGATTCTGTGTTCCTTTATATTGTAAGAATGAATCATCAACACCAAATTGGCTTGAGAATCCTAAGTAGCTTCTTCTAACAATATCTCCTGAAGATTCAACAACATCAGTTGGTGCTCCAAAAGGAGGATTGTAAATTACTTCACCAGGGAAATAATATTTAGTTTTGAAAATTGGAACTGGTGACGGGTTTGTTACAGAAGAATATTCTCTTTGAGTATATCCGTAGAATCCACAAGGAATCGCGTCAACAGGTGCTTCGTCCGCCATTTCAATCATTATGTATCGTGAAATCAATGCGTACTCACCATCAGTAGAACCGATTTTCTTAGCAACGAAGTTGTTAGATAATGGGTCCATGTTACAATTAGTAAATTTCTCAATAACAACAGGATTAGCATCGGTGTCAAAGAAATTTCTAACCAACACGTCAAATGTCATGTTATTGAATGATAGATTACTTATTGAAACTTTAACCTCAGTGTTTGCTGCGTTACCATCAGAAATTGAAACGAACTTGAATAGGTTATAAACTTTATTACCTCTCAATTCAGAAACCAAAAATGGTGTACTTGGTGATTTATATTGAGTTACGTTATAAGCAATTGAAGTTGGGTCCTCACTTCTAGCGTCAGGGAGAGCAATCAAATTACAATTTAATCCACGAATATATCCTTGATTGTAAGCATATGTCAAAGTACTTGGATAAATTTCTTCAACGTAAACAGGAACTTCATTTCTTGATTTACCGAAGTTATCAACACCTAATACCTTTGTAATATATTTCGAAGATGATGCAGACATTGAAGTTTCAAAAGAGAAATTGTCACCGTCTTTAGTTACACCTGAAATTAAGAATGATTCAAAAGGTGATTGTGTTACTCCTGAATATTGTTCAGTACAATTCAAAGTCAAAGCAGATAATGCGTTAACTTCATATATTGGGCCGTGATTGTCACTGTCAACACTATTAGTAAATAAAGATATACCTCTTGAACGTAAAGTCGCAACAACCATGTTGTTGTAATCCGAATAAGCAGTACCTGAATAATTGTAAACTGTACCTGAAATGGTACCTGTGAATGTTGAAGACGCTCCTGAAGTTAACGAACTTACATAATAAAAGAACGAATACCCTGAATAAGCATTTCCTGATGTAATATCAAAGTTGGCGTAATACCAAGGGTCATTCAAATCGGAAGACAAGTCGTTAGTTGCGATGTTTACTGTGTCACAACCATATTCATTTATAACATTTGAATAAGTTGTAGTTAAATCATAAAAATCACTCTCAGGAAGGACACCATAAACAACCGAAGTGTTTGCCGATAGTGAAGGTGTATCCATAATGTTGTCTAAGTTGCTGTTAAAATCCAATGCTAAAGTAGATGTACTACCATCTGATAATCTATACTGAGTATTGAAATTTGCCAAAACTTGCGGAGGTAACGCTCCACCAGTAAAGATTACAGTGTTACCTGAAGAAGAACCTGAAAAGTTCGCTGACCATGTTGTTCCTGTTAAAGGATTAAGACCAATTGTTAATGGGTCAACATTTGCAGTAACTTTGATACTCCAAGAAGGTCCTGCGTCATAACCAGAAAGACCCAAAATTCTTGTAACAAAAAGTTGGTTAGATTGTTGTAAATATGATTTAGCAATATATGCCGCTTCATATTTTGGGATTTGTGTGTTTATAAATTTTGTAGGTTCAGTACCTCCAAAAAATGCTTGAAACTCATCGTAGTTTGTGATAAAGATAGGCTCGAACGCGGGACCTTTAATTGTTTCTCCCACTAAACCTAATGTAGTTACACCTACACTTTGAGCTACAAATGATAAGTCAGTTTCAGACGTATATACTCCAGGCGATACGTATACCTTTTGATTTACTTGTGTTGCCATGCTTTAATTATTCTATTGCAGATTTATTTTAATGATAAATATTCATATCTATATGAAAAAACTTGACTTTTGAATATCTATTTGTAAGGAGTATGAATTTATTCTGCCTTTTTTCTGCCCATGAAAACAACTAAAGAAATAAAGAATATTAAAATATCCCCTGAATCACATGAGATATTAAAAAAGTACTGTGAAAAGCGTGGGATAAAAATTTATAAGTTTTTGGAAAATCTTATAATAGAGAAGTGTAAAGAAAAGAAAGATATCTATGGTGAGGATTAAACCAACTGAGATTCAAACTTGATTGTTGATTCCAAAGTGTTATCATCCTTAACCACATCAATCCTTAAAATATCATTTGTGGTGATTTGAATTTCTGAAACATCAGTTCCAAAATAATCACCATTTATAAACACATCAAAACTATCTACGTTTGTTGTTCCTACCAAAGACATGTTGGCGGTGAAATCAATAACTTCACTTAAACTATCGTTTCCTACAATGTATAAAAAGTTAGATAAAAACTCATCAGGGTTTTCAGGAAACTTTGGTCTTCTTCTTTTTAATACGGTAGTATCCAATTCCATAATTTGAGCGACTCTAGCAATTGCTGGTTTGACTTGGAATTCTTCTTCATCGATTAAATAACCCAACATAGTAAAATCATAATTCTGAATAAAATATTTTCTAGCGTCTAAGGTTGTTTGAGATTCGTCAGAAATATTGTTAAGAATAATTGGAACATATTGTCCTTTGATAAAGGTATATGCCTGTCTTGAAGAAAACTTCTGCATAACAACTTTATTAAGTTGATTCAACTCCCTCATTCTATTACAAATAATTTTAACACTGTAATTAATATCAACAGGAATTGGTTGTGGGATGGTATATATATCCATACCTTGTTCATTACCATTCCAAGTTGGGACAGATGCATAATAAAATTGTTTTCTATTTGGAATTGTGTATTGTAAAGCAGGATTTGTTCCAAACTTTACTTCAGGTTGTCTAACCACAGTAATGAATGGAGGTTCGGGATTGAAATCAAGATTTGTAAATAACGCAGTTTCAGTATATTGAGTCCAATTTTGGGTTGTAATAATAATGTCTATCATAGGAATGATTTTTCCTGCGGTTACAACCTGTAAATCGTCCTTAACAAAATCAAGCATACCTCTGTCCAAATCAGCATGTAATACTGACTTAGGAAGATAAGTCCCGTCAGAGTTGATGTATTCTAATAATTGCTCTCTTCTTGCGGATAAAGTTTTCTTTGGAACTAAAGGTAATGTAGGTTTTACTTGTTTTGGTAATGCCATTTTATTTTTATTCTAAGTTTTCAGAGTTATCGTGTCCACATTTGTGACACGTATACGGGTCATCTCCTCCGTCAGATAATTCCCAAGACCATCCACAATTATCACAAATAACTTTACCATCAACAATGGCTTCGATAATTTTATTTAGTTGTGATTCAGTTATTATATATCTCATTATATTCCTCTAAATTCGTTTTCGCTCACATAAGTTGCCATTACAGTCCTATAGAAAGGTTTGTATCCTCCATATGTATGTTTGTTATCAGATTTCACATATCCATCATCACTCACCACATAATATCTTACCCGATCTTCTGATTCATAATATCCAAAGTAATCTCCCAAGAAGATTTCAACACCCATATCATCAAGAGTTTTTTGATATATACTAAACTTCATATTACCCGGCTCCTTCTGTTCAACTTTAGAATTACCAAGAAATTTACTTGTAGGTGCCATAACTTGTACCAAACCCTTCAACTCAACAGGGGCAAGAAATTGAATCCCGTTTTCCAAAACCTCACCATAAACATCGTCAGTTTTTGTTTTTCTTCTATCAATACGGTAAAGGATTACAGTGAAATTCATATCACCGATTAACCATTCCTCACCCATACCAATATCCAAAGCATAATCCTCCGCTCCGAAAAATTTACCTAATCTTGTAATTGGAACTAACTTTTCTCCCATTATATATTTGTTTAATTATTAAAAGGGTAATATATCCTATATTGATAAATACTCAGTTTATAACTATATTTTAGCCAAATATTTTTTCTTATAGATGGATATAAGTTTAGAATCAAAAGCATTATCCCTATTGGAATCTTATGAAGGAGGAAACAATTATTTACTTGAACTAAAAAGGAAATCTCAATTAAATAAAAGGTTCTATCCAACAAGAAGCCAATCGGATTACATTATCAATAACCATAACACTCAACCTAAGGTTGCTAAAAAGTGGGTTATATTAGATGCCTACTTCGCAAAAAAGTTAGCTGACGATAAATTGTACACCG
>Ga0209087_1000511_pt1 | contig 24484 bp, 22 predicted proteins | sample S_130805_EF_Meta_FD_187321 | JGI IMG/M metagenome (GOLD analysis project Ga0209087, IMG submission 187321) | Freshwater microbial communities from Lake Simoncouche, Canada to study carbon cycling - S_130805_EF_MetaG (SPAdes) (version 2) | ecosystem: Environmental > Aquatic > Freshwater > Lake ... | reverse complement strand
ATCCTCTAATGTTCGTGGGGTCCCTGTTAATCCAAAGTAATCGGCTACAATAACTCGTTCACGTTCGTCTAAAACATCCAATAGACCGACTAATTTTTGTTTTAGGATGTCTTTAGTGTTAAACACTGCATCAGGTAGCTCAGCGTCTTTATTTTCGATCATATCCAACAAAGTATCACCGTCTTCATTGATATACATATCAAGATCAATTATTGAGGGTAGAGTTGCGAACTTATCTGAAAGTTTTTTACCCGATTGCTCAACTTCTTTCTTGGCTTTTTGTAAATCTTGAACAACATTAACCGGTAGTCTAATAGTCCTTGAGTTATCATTTAAAGACTGTATAATTGATTGTTTAATCCACCATACACCATAAGAAATAAATCTAAGATCTTTTTCCCAATCAAAGTTTTTAATTGCTTTCATCAACCCAAGGTTTCCTTCGGCAATTAGATCAGATAAATCTAAACCTTGATTTTGGTATTGTTTTGCAACGGTAATAACAAAACGAAGATTTCCAACAATTAATTCTTGTTCAATTCGTCTTCGTTCTGACGATGGGGTATCATCTGACTTCATTTTTTTAGCCAGTTCTTTTTCGCGTTCTGCGGTCATTACCTTAATCTTTCTAATGTCTTTAAGGTAGTGAGAAATTTCCTCTTGGTTAATAGGGGCTCCTGTGTTTTTGTCTTTCATATGTAGATAATTATAGTGATTTTGAATATTCGTCTAATTTTTGTTTTTCAAGTTCCGATAAAGCATTCATACCTTCTTTACCTATTTTATCTAGTAACTCATCAAGTGTCATATTGCAAACCTCCTTCTTTTTAAAGTTTAAAATTAGATCCGCGATATCCATAAATGATTCACCACCTTTTAGATTATTCGTTCTTAATTTTGGTGGTGATGGTGTAAGTTTTTTCTTACTAGTTTTCTTTAACGAAAGAAGGTGATCTAAGTTGTCTTTATCAAGATTTGATACGGAATTTCTTGGTTTTGGTAAAAGAAAATACTCAAAACAATTCAAGTCATCTACAATAATATCTATCCATCCCGCCATTTCATCAATGGGTAATGCCGATGCGAAATGAAATATTGCATGTCTATCTCCGAACATAAACTTAACTTCCTTAGAAGTCATTTGATCGGCAATTGAACCTCCGATTTCGTTTGTCATTTGTTCCGAATCTTCGACCGTGTCGTTGAAATAAACAAAAAGTAAGTAATTCATATGTGTGTTTTTAATTGTTCAAATATAAAGATAAAATCGAGACTTGTGTTATTTTTATTCAATTCTTTTAAGAGATATTTTGAAGTAGTCCTCAGATATTTCGGACCCCAAGAAGTTTCTACCCATTTGGATTGCCGCTTTTGCTGTGGTTCCGCTACCCATAAAAGGATCATAGATTAAATCACCAGGATTAGTCCAACTTATAATATGATCTTTAACAAGTTGTATTGGGAATATTGCAGGATGTTGATACGCAATTTCATCCTCCTGACCATTTTTAGATGTCTTATATGTCCAAACATTGTATCTTTGACCGTATTCCTCAATAATTTTTTTCTTTCTTTCGACCATAGACCCATCAACTTGTCTTGATGTGTTTTTACCCCAACTACCAACTTGTCCACCATAGATATTTTTTCTGTCTTTAATTGAGTTAAAGGTTTTTGGTTTACCCTTAGAAAGAACAAACATATATTCAAATATTTGATGGTATCTGTTAGACGATGGATTTGAAAAGTTATTCTTCATATAAATCATGGTGTCATGAATATTAAAACCAACCTCTTTGAAGAATAACGCTTGTCTAAAGGACGTTCCTGTTTCGCTACCTTTCTCGGTTCCGTCTCCAACAACCCAAACAACAATACCACCTTGTTTTGTTGTTCTATATAATTCCTTCACAATGCTTTCAAAATCAAATGAATAACCATTAAATTCTGTTTTTTTACCTGTGATGTGATTGTTGTATGTTCTTAGATCATCATACGGTGGTGAAGTAACTGTTAGGTCAATTGAATTATCTAATACTTTAGATAAAGTGTTTAAGCAATTTTCGTTGTATATTTTATTTATTTCTATCATATTGTTCAAAGAATTTTTTAGCGGATATTGATTTATTTTTACCTAATGGTAATTCAAATACCTCATCTTTTGTAACTTCAATAGTATCGATTTTACCGCTATTAATCAACCTTTTATCGATAAGTATAAACCTATCCAAAGAATTTAATTTTGATTTAAACCCATCTTCGGTAACTTTTCTACCAAACCCTACTTCTTTAGATGATGCAAAACTAACTTTATCAGTTATTGTTCTAATTTCACTTCTTGTGTTGTTTTCTTCTTTAACATCAAAAGATGAATTTTCATTTTGTCTTACACCATTTTCAGAATTTTCATGTAAGAACTCACCTACCCGACCAAGCATTCTACCATCGTTAAACATTTCAATAGTTTTTTCGATAGACAACCCAAATCCCTTTGAGATTAATTCCCAATTTAATTCATATGTGTTAATTCTTTCCATAACACAAAATTAAGAAAAATATTTTAGATTACAAAACTTTTGACAAGTTATTTTCTTTTTTGATTTTAACTATGTTATCAGACCAATTATTAATAAGTGGGTTATGACTTATCACAAATATCTTTTCAAAATATTCTTTGATCTTAACAAAGAACTCAGATACCATTTCAAGGTTTTCATTTGAGATTTTACCAAACACCTCATCCATAACAACCAAATTTGGTTTTGGTAAGGTGCAAATTTTTGTCATAACAGATCTTAAAGCCAAAGACGCAATTGTTTTTTCATATCCCGATCCAGATGTCATTAACTTATCAATTCCACTACTATTATCAATCATCATGAATTCAACCTCATTCTTATCATTGATTCTAATTTCAAGTTTGAAGTAACAAGAATCTTCCATAAGTCTTTGGAGTTCTGAGTTAATTAAAGGCATCATAGTTTTCATTATAATTTTAGAAACTCCGTTTTTACCGTATGCTTCCAAATATATTTTATAAATCTTTTCTTTCTCCTCTTCCTCTTTTATTTTAACAATCATTTTTTTGTTATTGTTAATTTTTTCCTCTAACCCCTTAATTGAAAACTCATTATTTGAAATGTTGGTATTAACAATTTTTTTCTGTCCTTCAAGTTCATCTAACCTTAGATCGGCTTTAATTAACAATGTGTCTATTTTTTGATTTTCAGAAATTTTATCCTGAATCTCTTCCCACCTTTTAAGTTTGTCTTTCAAAACACTTATTTTTAAATCACAACTTTCAACTGAAATTTCATACTTTTCTTTAACAAGTTTGTTTTTTTCATACTCATCAAATTCTTTTTTCAACTGAACGAAACTTTGTTCTTTGTCGGATAAATCATGCATTAACTTACTTTTTTCCCCTTTATGACGGATATATCCGTCAAGTTCGGCGATTTTGGCGTTTGTGATTGATGCGTTCATCAACTCAATTCCACAGTGACCACATTTAATTCCACCCTCAACTTCAGACTTCAATTTATTGATCGAAGCGATTTCGGTATCAATCTGAACAATCTCCTTATATACCTCATTATATTGGTCTTTTATCTCATCGTGTTTATCCTCATGATAAAACTCACTTGGTTCAACAACTTTTAATTCGTTGATTTTAGAAATGTAACCTTTCTTTTCAAAATCAATTGTATTGATCTCTTCTTGAGTTTGGGTAGGATTTAATCTACTGATTTCTTGATCAATGTTGGTGTGTTTTTTCTTCAATATATCATCACGATATGTCTTACCTTTTACAATTGCGTCTTCAACATCGATAAGTTCTTTTTTCTTTTCTTCAATCTGATCTAAATTGGATTTGATTGAGCTTTCGTGCGTTTCAATATCACTTTTTAATTGTTCTGAAGAATATATGTTTGAGACTTTTTGTTTTGAAAATTCAGAATATATTTCTTTGGCAACCTCTTCTTTTCTTTTTAAAAATTCAAGCCCCATAAAACGAGATAATACCTGACCTCTTGCCGTTGGTTTTGATTCTAATAATTCTTCTAGGTTTGATCCTGTGGTAAGAATCGTCATTAAGAAATCTTCTTTGGTTCCGATTGAAGTCTTGATGAATGCTTCGGTTTCTCTTCTTTGTTCTCCGGTAAAATTCAATAGGGTTCCGTCGGATAACTTTTTAAAGAAATCTAATTCTGTTTTAACATTCCATTCACCTTTTTTAGATAACTTTCTTTCAATGTTTCTAACAATCACATAGTCTTCACCATCAATTGTGATTTCACCTTTAACATGAACCTTATCTTTGTTTGAGAATCGATTAAAGATCTCTTCCGCCTTTGTTGTTTTAGTTGTTTCATTAAAGAACAAAAACATTAGGAGGTCAACAGTTAATACCGTTTTCCCCCCAAAGTTTGGCGGATCAGATTCAACCACCACAATACCATTTAACTTATCAAAATCTAACTTTTGATTTTCACCATACGATAAAAAGTTTGAAAACTCAATGTTTCTAATATACCACTTCTTAAATTGTGATTGGTTTTCTTCATCACCAGACATTCTATTTTCAACCATTTTATTGATCGATAATACATTATCTGTTTTGTCTTTATACCCTTTAGATTCAAGAAAGTTTTTTAAAAGATCCAATTGATAATTAACATCACTGATATTCACTGAAACATCGATGGACTGCATTTCCTCAGTTTGAGTTGCCTTTGCCTTTGTTAAAACGTTTACATTAGTTGTGTTATACTTTTTTGAAAAGTAGTGTTTAACGCTTTTAATTTTATCTTGGGTAAAGTTTTCCGCAATATCTTCCCACACCACCTGAATGATTGGGTTTTCAAAATTTGAGAAATCCAAATCTTTTATCATAATCTCGTAATTAAATGTTTTTGCTGGATTGAATAAATCCATTTTTTATTCTTCTATTTGAGCCTCTTCAAATTCTTTGGTAATTTTTGCAGATTCCTCTTCATTTGGTGTGAATTTAAAGGCATGTTCTAAATATTTGTCTTCGACCACCTCAAAATTCATTTCTTCACCAAAACTTTCAACCTTTAAGTCTTCTTCTTTCAACTTATTAATTTGTTCTTGTAATAATAAATCAAACGCTTTTTGCATTCCTGATTTTTGTTGTTTAATTTTCGCATTTCTTTTTGCTACTTTTTTTCTGTGTTCTTTTGCCGCTTTTCCCATTATTAGTTATTATTAGTTATTATTAGTTGTTATTACTTGGTCTATTCTCTTCAAACCACTCTACTATACCGTTAATTGCCCATACGGCACCTGCCGATAACATTCCGTCAAAGAATACTGAATAATATTGATTAAGTCCAATCAATTCATGCCATGGCGAATAAAGAGCCAATGATAAAAAGAACCCAACCCACGTACTAGTACATAACATACACTGAATTAAATCGGAAATAAACTTACCAACCCCATTAAAAGGAGCGTATTTATTATTACCCCAATTATGGATTTTTGTTCTTAACCCATTAAAAATTGATCCATAGACCAAAATATTAGTCATTCCGTAACTTGCAATAATCCACATTAAAATTATCATAATCTTCTATTTAAATTTGATCCCCTCAGAAGATAACCCTGATTTTGGTTACCATTCAAAAGTTCTCGGTTTATTTTTTCCAACTCATTAATTTGTTGGTTCTTTTGTTGTAATTCACCTCTCAAGTTTTGTAACGTTTCTTGAAGTAGTTTTGTCTTGTCGTTATTTTCCTTTTCGTCTAAAGTTTGTCTAAGTTCGTCTAAAGTTTGTCTAAGTTCGTCTAGTTCTTCATCCCTTTTAGACATTTTATTTTGGAAATTATTTTCCATTTCTGTCGTTTTAGTGGAAAAAATTTGTCTTTCATTCTCAAACTCCTGTTCTTTAGTAGAAAATTCTTGTCTTTCATTCTCCAACTTGGTGATTTTTTCGCCAAGTTCATTCACTTGTTGATCGTCAGTTATATAAATTTCTTTTTCAACGACCCTATCGACAGGTATTTCTTTAATAACCTCTTTAATTACCTCAACAATTTTTTTAACTTCTTTGATGACTTCGACAGGAACCTCAACTATTTTTTCAACTTCTTTGATGACTTCGACAGGAACTTCCACCCGTATTTCACGGATTACCTCAATTTCTACCTGTTTTTCACCAACAATACCCGTTTTTAAGTCTTTTTCACCTTCATTAAGTGTTTTTCCCAAAAGCCCATATCGTTTGATATCAAAACCTTGTTTGAAGCATAGGTATATAAAATTATCAACATCCTTAATTTCTTGGGATCCACAAAACGCAGACACCGTCTGCATCATTTCCTTACTAAAAATTTTTGAGTTTTTCGGTTCCATTCTCAATATCTTCAAATGATTTTATGGAGAACTTTAGAAATGGTTTTGGGTTTGGTAGATCAACATATTCATATTTCTTAGTTCCGACATCGTAAGTTCCGAAACCGTGGTTTCTGATACTCTCCCCAATATTTTGTTGAATTGGGCTTCCAATCATATATCCTTTACCCGTCTTAAACTTAAATTCCTGTCTTTTGTGGATGTCACCACATAATACGGTTTCAAGACCATCAAACTTTTCAACATCATATGCTTCCTCACCAAAATCAAAACCAAGATCTGTTTTCATACCTTGTATTGGTCCGTGGAATAAACCAACTCTTATACCTTTAGCGTCTGTAATGTCAGGTGGGATATTTCCTTGATATTGTGAATATACACACCAACTAATATTATCATCTTCATAAACACCTCTGTCTTTATAATAAACAATATTACTGCTATTCAAAGAATTAATAATTGGTGATAGAGCGTCTAATCTTTCGGTGTTGTTAACCAAAAAGTCGTGATTACCCGGAATAATGATTGTTTTAGCAATTGATGAACATTCAGTTAAAATCCAACTAACCATTTCAATAAGTTCAGGTGTCATTTGATTTTTTGAATGAACCAAATCCCCTGTAAACACAATACGATCAGGCTCTAACTCTCTCCATTGTTCAATTGCCGTTTCCAATATTGACTTATAAAGATCGTGATCTTTAAAAAGACGAATGTGTAAGTCGGAAAAGTGTATAAGTTTCTTAATCATTTAATTGTTCTGTATTGCAAGTTATTGTCCAAGGCGGAGTAAATGGATCTATAGTTGGGTTTGCAGTATTTGGGAATGGATTAACCGGTATTGGTATTCTTTCAAATGGAGTAATCTTAATTGACTCCTGTGGTTCATCTTTAACTTCTCCCATTTTTTTAACAATAGGTCCTATCTCAACATTTTTATTTTCAAGTTTACCATGTAAGTAACCTTCTAACCAAATATAAAATTCTTTGTGTGTCATACTAATTCTCTTGAATAAAGGTTCGCTAATATAAATCTTGCTAATTTAAATTCTCTAACTCTGTTTAATCTCAAACCATAAGTTGATGCAATACTATTCAAATAAGGCATAGCTTGAGATACTGTCATTTTTCCTATTTCCATTAGTTTACAAATAATTCGAAATCTCCATTCACATGTCCACACTCATTACACATATATGTAGGGAATGGGACAATTGTGTCTTCATGACTTCCTGTTAATAATTTAGGAACTTTCTTCAACATGGTTACTTCTTTGAAGAATTTTGATTCGCATTTTTCACATTTGATAGTTTCTTGTTCTTTCAAATTGATTTTTGGTCTAATGATGTCGTCGCTCATTTTATTATATAATTAATTGTTAATTTAACTGGTAATTCGTTATCCCAACTTGTTGTTGAGACCCAAATTGGGGTGATTGTTGATTCCATACTGAATTATAATCTATTTTTTAAGTTTAGTCAAATGTTGTTTCATATCCATTTCTAAAATTGTGTTCATAGTTTTTTTAGAAACCCTATGCTCATGGTATTCTCTTTCATCTGTTATAAGAACAACTATACATCCCAAAAGTTGTATGTTCTCATACTTGGTTCCCTCCAACATTTTTAAAAGTAATTTACCATAAAAAGGTAACTGAGTATTATAGTGACCCAATGCGTTGTCAGGTAAATCTTCAAAAGGTTTTTTCATTTTTTTGGTGTATCGAGTAACCGCAAAGTTCTTTGGTTTATTTGATTTCCAATCTGTTATTAGAATACCAAGATTACCATTAGTCCCAACAACCAACCATACCTTATCGGGTTGTCCCGTATATTCTAATTCAGGATGACCTAAAACCATCTCCGTATCTATTAAGATACATCCTCTTTCTTTAAGAAGTTCAATATATCTTTTACCGGCGATTATCATCGTATCACTTTTGATAATTTGTTCCGCATCACAATCAAATATTGGTTGACGAACTACTTTATCAATATTAAATTCTTTAAGTGTGTGTTCTTCTAAAATGTAATGACATCTTGATCCCAAGTTTGTTGATTTTCTACCGGCTTCGGCCCACTCACCCATTAGTCTTTCGGCCTCATCAGGATCTCCACCGGCTTTACTAAATGCGGCTTGTTCAGTTGGAAATTCATCGTAGAAAAGTTTCATGACTTTTGATACCGAAGGGAAATCCGATTTTAAAACACCGTTTTTATCCAACATGGTGTATTTATGACTTTCCTCCTCAAAGGTGAGTTGGAATTCTTTTTGTCTTTCAGAGATGATGTCTCTTATTTCTTGTGCAATTTTTTTTAAATCCATTATTTTATTATATGATAATATTCATCTTTTATTTCACCTCTCAGATCTGCAATATCAGAGTCTTCAGGTAATCTTATTAGTTTAATTCTTCCCCATAATTCACCACCATTTAACTCGTGATAAAGTTTAACCGCATTTTGCCAAGCATCGGCATCTAAACATATTGTTATATCACCCTTAGCCTTCATATATATTGTCTCAAATAAAAGTTCGGACATGTGTTTACCTAACATAGGTATTGCGTTGTCTAAAAACAATCCGTCAAAGGCACCCTCAACCAAATAAATGTCTTTTTTCCAATCTATAAGGTTTTCCCAAAATATGATTTTATCTTTTTCTGCTTCAGGGTTCTTATATTTGGCCCTTGACATTGGGTCCCAACTTCTTGCGATATAATAGTTCAATTCACCATTATTACCATAAGATGGAATTATGATTCGTCCCGCATGGTCTCCCTTATCACAAAACCCAATTTGATATTTTTCGATCATATAATCGGAAATTCCCCGATTATGTAAGTAATTTATCGCTTGTTTTCTTACCGGATATACCTTACTTGAGTCTTTGAATAGGGTAAATCCATCAGGAAGTCTAAGCGTTTTTTTCTTTCTCTCTCTTTTTACAACGGTTTCTGGTTTTAAAACATTATATAGTTTCTTATGTTTTTTATTACCGTATTTGTCAAATATTCTACCTAAAGATCCATGTGTGTTTTCACTATCACCGCAAGCCCAACACTTATAGACATTATCTATGTAGTTAACCTCCAAATTGTGTTTATCCCTTCCATCGTCACATACCGGACAGTTGAAAGAAATTTGTCCACGGTTGGGATAATGAAGTCCATGATCACCAAGAACTTCCTCCAATAATTCAACTAACGCTTCGTTTTCATCCATCCCTTATAATATAATCATAAACTTTCAATACATCAACTACACAAAGTTTTGTCTTCTTTTATATTTATTACTGATATGCCGACACTTATAGAAATAACAACTTTGGGTGGTTCCTCACCTTTTGACGTATACACTTGTGATAACACATACACAACTTGTGTTTATGTATCAACAATTACGTTAGGTGATTTACCATATGAGTTCCAAATACCATTTATTCAAGAAGGTATGAACCCAATTGGTTTAAAGGTTGTGGATAACGACGGTTGTGTCATTGAAGAAATTTTAACAATATAATATGTGTATTAATTTGGGTTTATTTACGCCTGGTTCAGTAACAGATACTGGTTTATGTTCCGGTCCGTTCACTTTAACTATTTATGGTAATGACCTAAACGTAGGAACTTTATTATATACCGATTCTGGGTGCACTGTTTTATTAACCGATAGTTTATTTTATTCTGACGGTATTAACACTTACTACTATAAAACAGGTATAAATTCACCAATAGTAGCATGTCCAACACCAACACCAACGGTAACCCCAACTTACACACCAACACCAACGGTAACCCCAACTTATACACAAACACCAACGGTAACCCCAACTTACACACCAACACCAACGGTAACCCCAACTTATACACAAACACCAACGGTAACCCCAACTTATACACAAACACCTACAGTTACACCAACTTATACACAAACACCTACACCAACATTAACACCAACATTAACACCGTCTTCAACACCATCTGTTGATGTTTGTGTTCAGAACACAATAACCTATGATGGTAATTATATGTTGTCAGGGACTTACGACGGTTACAATTATTATACAGGACCAACTGGATATATATTTTATTCTAATTCAGAATATAGGTGGTGTTTAGCAGCAAATCTAGGAGATCCTTGTGTTCAATTTGGCCCTTTATTTAGCGCTTCATTAACTCCTGATTTGGATGATACGGTAATGTATGTTGGTATCTGTGTAACAACAACGACAACAACAGACCCTTGCGCTAGTTTAAATTTTGATGCGGTTTTTGATTGTTATATACCACCAACACCTAGTGTAACGCCTACAATAAGTGTTACCCCAACATTAACACCAACGCCCACATCATCAGACCCTTGTGGTGGTAGATACATTTCAGCAACAGGGTTTACAGTTTCATCAACCGCAACACCAACCCCTACGGCAACACCTACACCAACACCTGTAATTGTTAGACCTTGTAATTTTCCAGGTGAAGTAACGTTTAACTCAATAAACGAAATTATTCAATGTGCAAATAGTAAAAAATTCAAAGACTGTTTTACAGGTTTAGATTATTTCACATCGGAACTTGTTTCAGTATCGGGATCAACATCTTCACCAAAAGAAGGATACGTATATAACGCTATTATTAATGGTCAAGGATATTGTGTTATTTTTGAAGGTTTGTATGAAAACATAAGTGGTGTTGATAACATTCAACTTATAAATGAAGTGGGTTCAGCTAACTCAGGAGCTTGTTTACAATGTAATGCCGTTACTTCTCCAACACCTACTCAAACACAAACACCAACTCCTACACCAACACCAACCGCAAGTCCTTGTGTGTCTTATCAATATAGGGTTACAAATAATAGCCCTTCTCGTATTAAATTACAATATGTTGATTGTATTATTGGGTCTAAAACTATTTTATTAGGTTCATTAACATCAACTATTGTTTGTTCTACAACAATGCCAACATCCACAAACCCACAGAACATAGAAATAACAAATTTAGGATTTGTATGTTAAAAAAAAATATCGTCTAAAAAGACGATATTTCTAATTATCGGTATTTTAGACGATATTATTCCCAAATACCTTTCATTCTCATCAAACCTAACGCACATGTGTAAGCATCTGTTTGGTCAAAATTTTCTTTCTTTAATGTGTTATTTTTTGTATATAACCATTTAATTTGTGGTTCAAGTTTCGCCACTTTTTCCCAAATAATCATTTTTTTGTCAACGTCTTTTGGTAAACCACCAAATAACACAAATTTCTTTTTGTCATTTTCTTGAACTAATTCAGGAAAGGCAAATTTTCTTGAGTTATACGTTGACACAAACTCAGGAATAATATCTAAAATATTGTAGATTTCTTTAAACACAAAGCTATTGAACCTTAAAAGTGTTTGAATGGTATAAGCATTGTTTGAATTTAAAAGAGGCTCCTCAATTATAACCCTAACTATTCCAAGATTTTTATATTCTTTTAGTTTTTCCGCAAAAATTTCTGATTTTAATAAAAGTTCTTTTAACTTATCTTCATCTTTATCTACTTTAGGTCTAGGAGAAACGTGAGTTAATTCCAATAGTTCTTTTGTTTGAATATCGAATAGCGCCCAACCAATTGTTTTAGTTGAGATATCAAGACCTAAAACTTTAGGTGAGTTTTTTAAACTTTTAGCCATAATTTTGTATTATTTAAATATTATAATTGAAAATAAACAAAAATGTAGTTTATTAGAGATCAAGTTTCACAACATACTGTTGGATACCTTGTCTTAACACCGGTGATTGTAGTTTTGACATTACTAATATATCTTTATTTTCGTCCAATAAAGCAATTTCCGAAACGTAAGATTTTGTTCCAAATGTCCAAGTAGGGTTTTGTGAAACTAAAAATTCGGTAGAACTTAAATTTATCTTATATTTCATTTCATATATAGTTGCTTGGATATCGGTGTCTAAACTTCCATAAAAATAATATTCATCACCAAAATTTAATTTTGGGCCTGTTGTGTTAACCGGGACTAAGTCAATGTAATTATTAAGATTGTAAAACGGTGCCGCTGAGTAATTTTCTGCGGTTACAACAAAAGTTGTTGCCGTTAAAGATTCTTGAGTAACATATCCATTAATAAACGTAGAACTTATTTGATCCGTAAAATCTATAAGTTTCCAAGATTGTGGATTTGGTCTTTCACCGACTAATGTTTTTTGTGCTAACACTTGGAATTGTGTTGCGTAAAACCCTTGTGGAACAACACATGTAGGACAATAAGTTGTTGTCGTCGTTACAGGATTATTTGTTGTAGTTGTCGTTACGGGACTGTTTGTTGTTGTTGTAGTCAAAGGACTATATGTTGTTGTTGTAGTTGTTGGTGAATACCCTGGTTGGACTAAACAAGGGAATTCCCCCGCGAATCTAATCGCAACGTTTTGAGGTGTGTCAGGTGTGCAGACATTTTGAGTCCCAACAACACTTGTATAATAATTACAATGTAATGAATTTGTGAAATCGTAACTATTTGATAATCTATAGGTTATCCAAAGTGTTTCGGCTCCTCCCGTTAAAACTCCTGTGGTATTCGATGTCCCACAAGTATTTGGTGTTAATAAAGAAACTTGTGGAGATGTTAAAGTCCAATTTCTATTTGACTTATATGAAAGTGCCGCAACAATTTCTTCATCATCAATAACGATCATTTGTGAATCAGGATATACTTTTCCAATTCTACTTGGTAAACCATTTGGTTGTGCAAATGTGTCCCATAAGTTGAAGTATCTTAACCCGGGTTGGTTCATGTTTGATGACACATTGGATTTTGTATACTGAACTTGGAATAGGTTTTTATTATCAAATCCCGGAGGATCAACATAAAAAGTTTGTCCAAAACAACATTCTGAATTTTTATGCCACATTAAAGTTGGCATATATAATTTAAAGTTTCTTGCTTGTCCTTGGGTGTTCTCAGGATTTTGATTATCGTAAGGTTGCATTGCAAATTTCTCACCATAGAAGAAATCAATAGTTTGATTTGTATAGTGGATAATAGCAATTGCCTTTTGTTCTGCTGGCGTTACAACTTTTTTCTCACCAAATGAATTATAGTAATACACATCATCAGTTGATGTTTGAGCACTTGTTGTGTAACCCAAATATTCTTTTTGTCCAATGTAAGCGATAGACCCAAACTTGGTGTAGTCATCGTATTGTGATGAAATTAAACCCGCCGGATTTTCGGTCCAAGGAATGTTCATATTCCATATTTTAACATCAAATTGATCCGTATCACAAACTGATTCAAAATCAATAACACTTTTACTCCAATGTGGTTCAGGTGTAAAACTATCATACAATGGAACCATCGTTGGTGGATAAATTAACGCTCTTGCAATACAATCTACTGAAAGATTTGTATAATCAGGTGTTACTCTATCTAAAGTAAGTTTGTCCTGACAGACATTTATAATTCTATATGTAAGAGTTGGGTAACATCCAAATACCATCTTCTCACAACTTGGTGGTGGAGGTAAAGGACAAACCGCACTTGGTGATGGTGTTAAACAAGGTGTTGCCGTTGGTGATGGTGTTGGTGATGGTGACGCACAAGGATTTGTTGGTGTAAATGAAGGTGTTGGTGTTGGCGTTAAACTTGAGACCGGTGTTGAGGTTAAAGTTGGTGTTGGTGTAGGCGTAGGAAACCCTGTGCAATTACAATCGTTCTTACCTAACCCATCAAAATATATTGTAACAAAATCACCGATCTGTGGTGTTCTATTATTTAAAGGATCACAATCGATTCTATAAACACTAATTTCATTAGACCCATTTAAAGAATACATATCAACAACATAATTAGGGGTTGACACATATTGGTTATTTGTCAAAGCCTTCCAATTTATAGTGGTTGCGGTTGTATTACCTGAAAAGAATCCTCTTGTTGCTGCCCGATTAAAAACAGATTCAATTTGTGAATCCATAAATGGTATTCCAAATATGTTTGTTTGATCTTGATCAACTAAATAAGGGTATTTAATATATTGTCTATTTGATTCAGGAACCCCAGCACTATTTTGAGAATTAAATTGAGGTTGTAAAATTACAGTATCGGACTGATTATAAGTTGACGGTAAAGTATTATAGGAGATTTCACTATCCCCTATAGCAAAATAAGCAATTCTAAAATTACCTTCCGATAATCTCTGTCTACCCGTATCTGTAACTCGGGTATTGACTAAACCTGAAGTATTTTTAATTATGTATGCCATTTAAGAATAAATATTATCAATTGTTTTTTATGTTTAAAAACTTATCGGTGTTGGTATTTTAGGGTTAATTAAATTTAAACTACAACACAAACAATTATTAACTATTGGATTTGTCATTGTAAAATAGTAATTTCCAACAGCAAGTCTACAAAGTCCAGGTGTAAAGGAAACTATTGTGTTGGTTGTTGACCCAGTAATTGTTTGATTACTAGTAAAAGTAAGTGTATTTGTATAAGTTCTTTGGAACTGATATGCGTTTATTGGTCCTCCGGAAGTACAAGGTCCTGTTATGGGAATAATATTTGTTAATATATTAGTAAATGTCATTGTATATGAACCATCAATTATTGTTGTGTTATTATATCCAGGTGCTGGTGTTAACGTTGTTGGGTAATACGCTAATATTGATGTCATAACCAAATCAACACTTAGTGTGACTCCACCAGGAAGTGTTGGTGCCGTAATTGAGAATGTGTCTGTCGCATAGTTAACAATTAAAGTTAAGGTATATGTTGTGGGTGGTGTATTTGAAATTGTTACGTTTCCAAATGTTCCTACCACATTATTAGAATCTTTTGCGGTTACTGAGTATATTCCCGGTGTAAGATTATTAAATATTGGTGATGATTGGTATGTAGATCCTCCATCAACAGAGAATGTGTAAGGTGTTACTCCACCCGCGGCGGTAACTGTAATACTTCCTAAACCACCACATACCGCATCATTATCTATTGCCGTCACACTTATAGAATAATCCGTTGAGCAATTTCCTTCTGTTACTACCATTGAGGTAACATTGGGGTTACCTAAAATTTGCCAATTACTTAAAGGTGGGTACGATGGATCATTATTAATAAATGTCGTTGTTTGTGAATACCCGGTCATAGTCCATTGAGATGGTATTGATGATGTATTCCAATAAATTAAATATTGTCCCGTAGCTGAGGTCCAACTTGATTGTCCATTAATGTTAGTTGATGGTTCCATATCAATTTGAATGACTTGGATACTTGGTATTTCTCCTTTATTATCCACAACACTTAAACTAACACAAAGATCATATTCAGTTTTTGGTATTACCGGTAATTGACACACTCCAACATAAGATTCTGTTATTATCAAATTAGTATCAGATCCTATAATCCAACTGCCGGTTGTTCCTGTTGGATAAAACCCATTATAACCTAACACATTGTAAGGAGATGATTGACATTCTATAGTTTGACAAAAATACCATTGTTGAGTCGCATCATTCCAAAAAACATAACCCAATTGTTGGGTTGCATATTGTAAGTAGTAATGTGGTTTACCATTTTTAAGTCCAATACTCTCAGTTGAGATATAAACAACTTGATCTTCCACAACTCCTGAAACAACAAAACACATTCCTGATATCGTAAGAGTCTCTGCGGTTAAAACACATGTTGTGTTAGCGGTAAAGTCACCGTAATAATCGACTACCGTTGCAGAATATTCACCAACGCCTAAATTATTTAATGCTGGAGCAAAACTTTCTACATCCCAATAAATTGTGTATGGTGGTGTTCCTCCTGTGATCGATAAAGCGGCACCTCCATCGAATGTTCTATCGTTTGACGGATTTTGAACAATACAATTAACCCCCATTGGAAAAATGGTGGTGACATCGCACTCATTTGGTGGTTTAACTGTTGGTATATTATAATTTCCCATTACTTAATAAATAATCAAATGTTGTATTTTTGAATATATGATTTCATATTATCAATATATTTTATTGTGGAGCTCTGTGGGTCAACATAATCAAAGTGAGTAATATTTTCCCTTAGTTTTTGAATTGGGTCTACGTTAATATAATCCCCCTTAAAAAACTTAGTAGTTTTAAGGTCATTGGTTACTCCTGCCATGTGTAATATTGGTTTTTTTTCATACGCATCTAAGTTGTCTGTCGCCCACGAAAAATCTAAATCATTTGTCACAATAGTTTTGTGACCATATAACCAAAGATTCCAAATAACACTCCACATTTCTGCGGTCCAAAATTGTATTTCTCCCGGTGATATCGGGAATCTACTTTGGTAGTCCATCATTTGATCGTATAAGGTTATCGAATCTCTATAAATTTTATTCCAAGTTTCCGTATTTGTATTTTTAATTATATATTGTCCTCCACCGGCATTATCTCTATTTTCTTTAATTAATTCAACATCTAACCCAACCACATTTGCCATTTCTTGTAATAATTGACCTTCATTTGATTCGGGATGTTGTTTTTCATACCTTCGACAACAATCAATAATATAGTCATAACCAATATATCCAACGGTATCAGATAAATAACAAACATCATCATTCAGTAATTTTTCAAAGTCAGGAAGTTCTTTGAACATGATATCCGCATCATGTAAAAAAAATAATTTTCCGTATTCTTCATTAGATTGAATCCAACATGAAATTAAATATGGTTTAATTGAGGGTATATAATGTTTTTTTCTTCTGAGGTCCATAAAATGGTGGACGTTAACACCAAGTTCTTTTAACGTTAAAGATTCCACAGATGGTGTTTTAATGTTATTTACCATTCCAAAAACAACATGTATCTGGTCAGGTTTGATACCTTTTTCTATAAAATTATGTATATATAATTTTGCTTGCCAAATAAAATAAGGAACGTCAGGTTGTGCGGTTACAAATAGAATATTTTTCATTTTAAAAATGATAAATATATTTTTTAGTAAGTGAATTTATTTTAAGGGCAACCAGGACAAATACCTTGATTAACTATTGTTGGAGATCCAACTAAATCAATTGGTTTTGTTTTTGAACAAATACTGATGACTTCAAAAGGTGTTAGATCATACGGGCTCGTATTTATTTCATGACAACAAGGAGTAAATGATACTTTTCCTCCCGTACCATCATCGGTTATCTCCCAAGTAACACAACCATAATCAGCACAATCATTACAACCAGTACCACTATAAATTCCAAATTCAATTAATGGTGTTATCGTTGCCGCACTTACTGTTTGATTTGATGTTAAATACCAACAATTACCATCACTACCTAAGAAAGCATCTAAAGTTGATCCCGTTAATAAATTTGCGTCAACTATTTGAACTCCTCCCCCAAGACATTGTGTTGCAAAATAATTATTTAACATAGCACTACTTGGTGTTACTGTAGGTGTTTGAGTTGGTGTTTCGGTATTAGTTGGTGTGTATGTTGGGGTTGGTGTTGGTGTTTCAGTATTTGTAGGGGTTACTGTAGGAGTTTCTGTGTTAGTTGGCGTATATGTTGGAGTTTGAGTTGGTGTTTCTGTATTAGTTGGAGTTGGTGTTTCCGTATTAGTAGGTGTATATGTTGGAGTTGGTGTTTCACTTGAGGTTTGGGTTGGTGTGATAGTGTTTGTAGGTGTATTAGTGTTAGTAGTGGTTGGGGTAGGTGTTGGTGTCGGACATGTGTTACAATCTGCATCAGTCCCATAAACTAAACCATTCCAAACAATAGTTGCCGGCCCTGTTGATGGGGATGATATTACATAACAACCACCATTAGTTGCTCCAACAACATAATATATATCCAAATTTTGATATATTGATGGTATGTTAATTATCTCAGTTGGCCCACCACTACAAGATGTTGCAATTGCAAATGTGTAAGGTGTTGTTGGTGTAGGTGTAGGTGTTTTAGTATTTGTTGGCGTGACTGTTGGTGTTACTGTTTTTGTTATTGTGTTAGTAGGTGTATTAGTAATAGTTACTGTAGGTGTTGGGGTTATTGTTGGAGTTGCCGTAGGGGTACTTGTAACACTGGCTGTTGGTGTTGGGACTATTAGTCCACATATAACATTTTCAACTTTTTGACACCCTATTGAATTGATCAATATAATATTAACCGATGGTGCGGAAATAAATTGTGGTGTTAATGTAAATGTGATAGGTACCGTAGTTCCACTACCGACATATGAACATTGATTTCCATAATAATCACAACAATATGCGCTAAATGGGGGTACTAAACCGGTTATAGAGGATATTATAATGTTATTCATATCTATAAATACCCAACCATTATATTTTAAGGTCTAGCATGAAACACAAGAAATGTCATAATCAATAACCAAATTTACAATTACTTCATTATCTTGTAACGGATTTATTGGGACTATTTCACATCCTTTTGGTATGTCCTCACAAGTTGATGATATTGTAATCCTATTTGAGATTACATCAACTGTTGTTCCTGATATACCTATAAAAGAATCTAAAGTAGCAATAATTGTATTAGCCCAAAGTTGGTCGCTAGGGTAATCAGTAGTCCCTGATGATGTGTAAAATTCAGTTTGAGCCGATTGTGAACCAATTTGTGCGTATATTGAAAATACTGCCTCATTTATAATACAATTTGTATCACCACTTGTTAGATCTGTAAATCCTTCTAAATACATAGATCTCATTCCTCGTTTGGTAATCGTCCCACTATTTTTGAATTGGTCACTACAAATATTATAATACCTATAATTTGAATATTTTTTTGTTCCGGTTAAAGTTGTGCTTTTTGTTAAAGTGCAACCACTCGCATCTGTAATTGTTAAACTATAAGTTGCCGCAGTAAGTCCTGTAATGGTGCTACCCGTTTGGGATCCCACATTTCCTCCACTCCAAGTATAAGTAAATGGTGGTTCACCACTATTAATTATTGCGGTTATTGATCCGTCATTTCCGATTATAGGTTGACTTGGGAATAAATTAAAAAATGCAGATTGACTAAATCCAATAAAAACAGGAACTGTTCTAGTACAGGCGGGTGATCCTGAATCTTGAACGGTTAAGGTATAATTACCATATTTTAAACCTGTGAAGGTGCTAATTGGTGTTGTATTTGAAGTTGGATTATAAGAAGGTCCTACTAATGTGAACAAATAAGGTAAAGTTCCTCCTGTCGATACGTTAACATCTAATATACCATTATTTTGACCACATGTTGTTCCTGTTGTAGTTGCCGTTAAAGTATATAAGTTTGTTGAACTTATTGTTGTAGTGGCTGTATATGTGCAACCAACAGAAGTTACGGTAACCAAGTATGTTCCGTTTGCTAACCCATAGAAAAATTGGTTAGCATTGTTTAAAGTTCCTGTTTGTTGAATACCCGAAGTTCCAGAAATTGATACTTGTAAATTAGACGCACTACTTAACCCACTATCAATTAAGACTTGTATTATCCCATCATTTGATGAACAATTTGAGTTAGTTGTGTTAATCGCAACAGTCGTAAAAGACCCCGGAGTTGTTAAACTAACGCTATCGTAAATTGTGCAAAGACCCGCATCAGTAACCAAAAACGAATATGATCCCGAAGTTAATCCCGTAAAATTAACCGAAGAACCAAATGTTATTTCAACTTGTCCTGTTGAGGCACTAAAGAAATATGGTGGCGTTCCATTAAGAACAATAAACTCAACCTCTCCGTCATTTTGAAAACAAGTTGGTTGACTTATCACAATAAATCCTCCCGAAGATATTGGTGTTACCGAATCAACAGTAAATGATACGCTAAATGAACAACCATTAGGTTCCGTCACCGTTGCGATATAAGTGTCGGCAGTTAAACCGGTAATTGTAGTTCCCGTTTGAGTTCCAACATTTGGTGACCAAGTTATTGTATATGCCGATACCGGCAAAGTCAGACCTGTTAAAAATATTTTACCACTTCCAGACCCTAAACAAGACGCATCGTCAACAACATACCCACCAAAGGTGAATGGATTAGATGAATTAATTATTACAGAAGCGCTTTCTCCCTTACAACCACCACCATCAGTTGCGGAAACATAATAAGTTCCGGCGGATAATGAGGTAAATGTGTAATTTGTTGATACCGATGTTGCCGATGTAATATAGTTATCATCACCATCCGATAAAATAAAAGTTGAATATCCATAAACTCCAGATGTAAATCCAGTTACGGTTCCATTATCTAACCCACATGTTGTATCTGAAGAATCTATACTTACAGTAGTTCCTGTCGATATATAAACCGATTGGACTATGGAAGCTGAGCTACCATCTGTTATTTGTAAAAAATAAGTTCCACCCGGAATATTCTCATATGAATATATATATGGTGCGGTTAACGCCGATATTGGTAAAGGACAAGATGGTGAAATACAATTAACCGCAAATGGGGGGGTGCTTCCGGTTACTTGTAAATAAACCGCACCTGCGCTTAGATTTTCACAATCTCCCGTTACATTATATTGTAGAATCGATATACTCATTATCCGTTACAGAATAGTTCAAAGTTTATTCCAACATTCAATTGGAAGTCGTCAAAGTTTGGAATGCAATTATTATTAAAGACCACTAATTCTTCAGTGTCTTCATCAATATTATAACCATACCCTGAATTTAGTAAATTGGTAAACGTTGTTTGAACTGCGGTAACCCATTCGGATGCCGTTGGGAAACTACCTGTCCCTACACCAGTAAAGAATTCATAATCCGCAATCGGAACTCCATTTATTCTAACGTCCACATACCAAGTACTAACCGTAGTATTAAGTTGACAATTATTAGGATTTATACCTTGTGAAATAAAGAAATCCTGTAAAGTTTGAGTTAAAACCACACCAAAAGAAGTTATGTTTGGATCTGTTGTCCATGGATATAATCCACAAGTAACTTTTTGAATTGGGCAATCTATAACATATAGTTGCGTTGTTAAATTACAAGGTGAACAAGGGATCGGTAAAAATCTACATCCTTCTTGTCTTCTCCAAACAAACTTTTGTCTGTGGAAAATTGAGTTCTCTAATCTAACACCTGTATTCCAAATCGTTGTTGCGGGAACCATTTGTTCAACTAATCTAATCCAATAGTCTCCCATACCATTAACAAAATCAATCATTGTTTTATATGTGAAATTATCATTTGGTATTCCCGCTTGCGTTAATGAATCAAGATATCTCCAATAAATCATTTGTAATGTTGGGTATCCACCCGTTTTACCATCGGTAATAAATTGACGGTTACGAGTATTGACCATATTTCTCCAAAACGTTTGAGCAAACTCAAAGAAAGTTTTTTGTTTTGGTTTAGGAACTATAGTTGTCCAATCTATTCCACCTGGTTTTGGGTATGGATTTGGTATATAACATGGTGATGGTGGGGTATAAAATAAACCTTGTTCAGGGATTGGGTAATTGTATTGTCTAGACATAGTCCAAACGTCATACGCCAATCCTTGCGCAGGATTCATCATTATATCAACATTTTTAACATTTAATGTTAAACATTCTTCACCAACAGAATAGTAAGCCGTAAATCCACCATCGGATGCGGTCCTTAATGTTGGGTTTGTGTCCACCCAACTTTTTTTATTATCTTGGATATTCCTCAACTTAAACCCTAAATCCATATATGGGAAATGTCTATACCTTTGTAGGTATTCTTCACCATAATTAAAAGGTAAAAGTTGTGTTTGATAGTTTGGATTATTACCTACGAAGACAGCGTTTGTTGGTATTGCAAACTCTGGCATTCTATGGTCAGGTGTTGATTGATACCAACCTCCTCCAACTTGGAAGAAATACTCTTCTGTTGCTAATGGCATTTTAGGACAACCTAACTCATCAACAGGATAATCATCTCTTGTTGTTAAAACATTTGCATTTGTTGTTGTGGTTGTAAATCCTGTATATTGTATCCCTTGTATTGAAAACACGTTTGTTGTTTCTAACACCGGAAATTGTTGTATGTAACTACCTAAACTAATTTGAGCATATTGTTGGTTAAACTCACTCATGTTAAGTCTTTTATCGGCAACATAAATATACTCATTGAAGTCTATTAAAGCTTCGGGAGCTCCGACCATTCTTAATAAACATTCTATTGATTTTCTTGTCCCTTTTGACTTGAACAGATATGCCGAATTTAAAATTAAGTTTCTATAAAATTGATAATTAATTTCTTCAGGTGTTGGCCCTATTTGTAATCCAGGAAATCTATTAGGTTGTGTTGTGAATACCGCCTTTAATAATTCATCCTGAGATATTGGTGAAAAATTTGTTACCCACCCTAATGTTTGTGCTAAATTTTTTAAAAGTTGGGAAGGTATGTCATTTTGAATAGTATAATGAACACTATTAATGTTACCTAATGCCGTTATAAAGGTTCTTGTTTCATCAAAACTTCTACCATATATTTGTAATAGTTTTTCAAATTTTTGATCAGGAGTGTCAAATTCTTTTAATGCTCCCGTTGTCATAAATCGAGATAATAAATTTGTATTGTATTGATCTAAATTTATTGCAAACTCATTAATTTGTATTAAGTAATTATCAAAAGATACTGATGATATATCCAAATTCCATAAACCAGCTCTTGGCCACATAACACTTTCTTTTGTAATGGCGTAACTACCATCATCCTGTTCGATAGGAACAAAAAACTGTGCGGTATATGGTGGGGTTATATTTCTATTTAATAAGAAGTTTTCAACAGAATCAAAGTCCAAGTTGAACACTCTGTTTATTTCATAATCATTAGGTCTTACTACTAAATAATCGGATGTGGAAGATGCTCCGTTAAATGGATTTCCGTCAACTATTATTTTTAATGTGGTTGAATTACTTGTTGTTGGGTATAAATAATTTAAAGGGTATTGAGTTCCGTTAACATAAAGAACATATTTTTTATACTCGATTTTCATGTTTCTTAATGGCGAAACAGGTAACTCATAAAACATCATATTTGTTTCAGCAGTTTCTGAATAATCAATTTCAAATGGGTTTTGAATTGATGATAAATAAATTTCTAATGTTGTGTCGTCAGCTTGTTTATCATAAGAAATGTTAATTGCCGTTTCTTGTTTTTCAAATTTTGGTGTTACTGAATTAACCTCAAGTCCACCTGGAAAAAAGTTGATGATTTTTGTAACAGAAACTGAAAGTCTTTTAACTAAAGAACCATATTGGGTAAAGTTAGTTACTTGTGAAAGATCATAATTTGGGTAAACTCTATAATTGTTCGCTAATATGTCCGCAGCCTCAACTTGGCTTTGGATATTCATCGATTCTAAATTTATAGGGTCCGAAAAAGTCCCAATGGTGAAAGTTCTGTTTTGTTTTTCACTTATCCCCGTTGTGAAATTAAAATTAGCCTGCGTTAAACCACCACCAGTTACTAACTGAACTCCGACCAAATTATTCGAGAACTGATTGGCCGCGCTACTTTGGGGTGGGCAAAATAATTTATCTATAGCCATTAAGCTGTTATGTTATTAAATGCTTTAGAGAAATCAATATTCTCACCACGATTTTGTCTTACCTCATAAAGAAGACTATTAAACTGATCTTTAATTTCATACAAGTTGTATTGTTTGTAGATGTTATTATCAGCATCGTAAATGGTGTAGATACCATCCTCAATTGATTTAGTTTGGTTTCCATAAAGAGCAATTGCAAGTGTTGAGATATCTTGGTCAACAATTTCAATTTCTGTGGTTATTGGATTAAAAAACGTGTTTGTTATGACAATATTTTGATTAGGTTGTCCTATGTATGGTGTTGCACTTGGTTTGTTTGTTGGTGATGAAGAAGGTGACAACGTGCAAAATAAAAGATTTGTTGATCCCTCAACATATCTATATCTTATAGATTTTTGAACGGTGTTGGTTAAGTTTTGAACTACTGGTTCACAATAAAAAGATGAGGTAACAATTCTAAAAAAGTTAGGAATTTTAGTTCCGTCTGAATTTAAATACTCAACTCTGAACCCAACTAATCCCTGATTAACAAATTTATTTCTATATTGACTAGGAACATTGTTTAAATCAATGACAATACCTTTCACATTTGG
>Ga0209087_1000509_pt1 | contig 24602 bp, 10 predicted proteins | sample S_130805_EF_Meta_FD_187321 | JGI IMG/M metagenome (GOLD analysis project Ga0209087, IMG submission 187321) | Freshwater microbial communities from Lake Simoncouche, Canada to study carbon cycling - S_130805_EF_MetaG (SPAdes) (version 2) | ecosystem: Environmental > Aquatic > Freshwater > Lake ... | reverse complement strand
TAATTGGTAACTTATATATCTTTTCACAGAATACAATACCTAATGTAAGTTTTGAGATTAGAAGCACAAACATTAATGATAACGGAACAGTGTTCTGGCAAATAGTTGAATAAATAAATAAAAGATAAAATGGATATTAACATACAATGGGTCTCCCCTACAGGTACAGCAGTAGTAGATTACTTCAATGTTCTTTATAAAGAGTTTGATTTATATCCTCCTCTTAATGGACTTAATAATTGGATTTTAGCAACAGATCCTCCACTTCCCAATACTCAGTTAAATTATACTATTACAGGTCTAAAAGAAAACACCATCTACAGAATAATGGTGACTAAATCTTGTACTGGTTTAACTGAGATTGTTGATGAAACTACATTTATAAGAGTAGGGTATCCTGTTATTGGTACATGGCAAGGTCCTGTTGTAAATAGTTATCCAACATTATTCTACTCTGTATATTATCCTGATGGTCTTCATATTAGATCTACTGATGTGTATTTATCTGATACAGAAGTATATGATCAAACTAAATGTGGATTACTTGTAATAGGTAGAAACACATACATAACAAGTTCATTTTGTTGTCCTGCGCCTCCAGGTATTCCGTGTGCTGGTGGTATTAATCTTTGTAATGTACAACCATTAGATTATATCTTACCATCTAATGCTTCTTCTGCTACATCATATTTTGGTAGAGATGCCTCCACTCCTCTTTTTCCTTTATGTGATGGAACAGCATCACAACCAATATTATTAAAGTATAATAATGATTATAAGTTTTATGCTGAAGGAACTCCTAGATTTTCATCTAATATTATTTCTGTTGATCCTGCATCTGGACCAGTCCCTGCTTCTAACTGGCCTGCATTTACTTTTCCAAGTGATCCTACACAACCTTATCCAAATTTAAACTCAGCAAATATTAATAACATAAGTAGTGCAGTATGTTTTGATCCTCTTACAGCAACTGCAGATTATACATTTGCAGATGGTACAGGTAGAACAAATATTAATAATTATTTATTTTCTTTTACTACATCTGATGGAGTAAACACTATTCCTTTTGTAGATAATAGTGGATTACCTATAACTTCTCGTAATGGAAGCTATAACATTTATGCTCCTGTTAAAATTCAGTCAATTGCACCAGGTGGTGGTAATCCAGCAGGATATACAATTACAGGTGCATCGGTAGCAGGAGGAAGTACTACATATACTTATAGTGGTGGAACTAATGCATTTACAGTTGGACAAGAAGTATTTGTTGATAACGTAAATCCTTCTGCATTTAATTTTGCTTCAGTATCTAAAACAATTACAGCAGCTACTTTAAATAGTTTTACAGTTGGATCTTTTACTCCTGCTGGCACTTATCAAACTGGAGGTGTTGTATCTACTTATACAGAGTTAACAGATGGAATGACTGTTACTGTTGATTTACAACCAACACAAAATGTTATTACATTAACTAATCAAAACTATTCAGGTCTTACATTAATACAAGCATTAACTCAAATTGCAACTGCTATTAATAATGCTGGTATTTATACAGCATCTGCAGTAGTAATTGCAGGATTACCTTATCTTAAAATAGATGCTCCAGATAGTACTTATATTTCAGCATCTGTAATATTTGAAGGACCTAATATTCTTACTAAAGGTGGTCCTGATATTTATCAAATATCTTCTCCTGGTGGTCCTGGTAACTCAAGTCTTTCTAGTTTTAACTATAATGGATTTTTATATTCATCATTTTATGAAGCAGGTTCAGCAAGTATTGTTGTATCTGATATAAATAATCCAACATCTGCAACTAATTACTCACATCCTATTGATGTTCCTGTTTGGGAAATGACTTTAGTTCCTGAAGTACCTCCTAGTACAGTTTATTCTTTAGATCATGTGGTAAGTGGTGGAGAATATTCATTAAATATTGCCATTGACACTACAACAGGATATAGTTATATAGCTGATAATATAACAGTATCTGTTTATGATGGAACTACTTTAATAGATAGTCAAGATCTTTCTGCTTTACCTGGTGGTCCTGGATCTCCTATACGATTAATGGAGTTTAATAGTATTGATAACACTTTATATGTATTTGTTGATTCATCAGGATTTGATAATTTTTATATTGTTGATGTTGCTCCTTGGAGTATTATAACTTCAGGTACATATGGTCAAACCAATTATTTAAAAAGAGGTACGGTTACAGCTTGGAATAATGTAACAACTGGACCAACTGCAGCAAGGGGTACAATTACAAGTGCGCCTCCTGTATTACAACAACCTATACTTTGTACTACAATGCCTTGTGCTTGTATTGCTGGTGGTCCTGTTGCTCCTCCATGTCCTCCTGGAGTACCTAATTGGGTCATAGGGCGCAATGATGGTGTTAGATCAGAGTTATTTCAAGATAGCACAAAAAATTGGCCTACAAATTCAGGATATAATACAGGTTTTTTTCATGTGTATAATTATAATACACAACAATTAGGAGTTAAAACAATCCTTCAACCAACAGACCCTTATAGGCAGTTAGAAGGACTATCAGGAGATACTATTGTAATATCAGCTGCTGCTGATATTACTTTACCATATACATATTCTACATTTGCTTCTTCATCTGGAGATAGTTATGGACTATTTAGTATTTATATTATAGCTGATTATAATGAAAACTTTACTTCTAGAAGTTGGGAAAATACTGCTAGGTATTTAATTGAGGGTGGAAGAAATCAAAGAGCTAATGGATTTATTACTACTCCAGTTATATATCCAACTTATATTGTTCCTGATAGCTATAGTAGAGGATTACCTAATGGAGATAAAGCTATTGGTACAGCTCTGGGATTAGATGGTACAAGTGAATACTTACTTTATGAGATAAAAGATGGAGGTACTTGTTATAATAGCACTAGTAATTTTGTATATGTATCTCTTGATGGTGGATTATATGAAGCAATAGATAATTTAGGTAATGTACTTTCTTACCAGTTATACAAAGATTTTACTAATCCTAGTCCTTCTGATCCTGTTCAAGTACCATTACAGATGGTGGCAGATCCTAACTCAGATTTAGTATATGGTATTGCCAGAGATGCTAGATCTGATGTTGATGATATGAATATCTATGTATTTAATGAACACGGTCAAGTAGGTGTAATAGATGGATCTGCATTATGGAATGCAAATATCTGTGGTCAAATATCAATTGATTCTGATTTCTTATACTTTACTGGAAAACATACAAGAAATTTTTATCAATATAATGTTGTTACAGAAGTATGGCATAGTAAATCTGTTCCTTCATTATATGAAAAAGTTGATGGCTATACATACGGAACTGCTTCACCTTTATCTAGACTTCAAGGTATTATAGAAAGAGTTCAAGGAGCAAGTCATATAGGTGGAGGAAAATTTGTTGTGATGAATTATATGCAACAAACATTTTCTACAGAACTTAAATATGTATATGATGTTGCAAATTTATTTGTATATGATTATACAAATAATGTAATAGAACAAACATTAATAGGTACAGGTATAAATACTTATTCAGGAGCACCTGCTTCTTATAATCCTAACTACTATGGTGAAAGTTTTGGTGTAAATGATTACAATAATGATTATTGTTATGGTGGATTAAGTATCAAAACAAATCCTAATACTGGTCAAATATATTGGAAAAAATCTATATCAGATCAAGTATATTTTTCAGAAGCACATGTTGAAACTGGAGTTGCTCAAATATGGGCTGGTTCAAATGTTCAAAATGCTTGTTCTAAAACAATTAGAATATGGAATATTCAAAATGATGGATTAGGTACTCTTGTACCATCAAAGAGAACAATCTTAGATGCATATTCTAACTTCTTTGATTTCTTTTATGATTCATGGTATCAAAAAGTAATGGCTTGTCCAGCAGCAAGTGGAAGTGCTAGTTCTCAAATTTATGCAATTAATCCTAGAACTTTAGCAGGTTGTCATGGAGTAGATGATATTGGTAATACTAGTAAATACAATGCACCAAGAAAAAGTATAGCAGGATTATCAACAAGTACATATTTAAGTGGAAAAACAACATATGTATATGCAGTAGATATAGATTTAGTAAGTCCAGGTACTATCACATATAGTGTAAGACCAACTAATGCTTCACTTGCATACAATGGTATATTTCCTCATCAATATGCTGTAGGAGAAGTTGTTAAAATATCAGGTATTCTTAGCAGTCCTGTTGATGAACTTAACTTTCCAAATTCTAATACTTCATCAACTACATATGCAACTATTCTTTCAATAACTCCAACTAGTTTTACAGTTGCTAATATAACAGGTACATCTGCAACATATACAAGTGGTGGCACAGTCACAGATGCTGTATGGGCAAGCATTTACAGTGCTGGTAATTTTGCTGGAATAACAACAGATAAAAAAGATTCTGTTATTGTAATTGGTAATGGAGTTGGTGGTGGTTTACCAGGATATACTAGTCCATCAACAACATTTATTCTTAAATATAAACCAAGTGATATATTAACTCAAAGAGAAAACCCATCAGTAACTGCCACAGGTATTGTCAGTACTGTTTGTTCAGCTACTCCTGATGGATTATTCAGAGGATTATCAAGTAATATGGGTAGAATGTATGGACAATTAAACAATGCATTTTTGATTCATGTTCCAAGTCAAAATAATTACTGGATTATGGGAACTAAAAATCCAACTTGTACAGTTACCAATATAACTAATGCAGTATACAATGCAGGAACCATTAGATATATTATCAATAATAGTTTCTTAGTTGGCAAAATTGTTAATATTGCTGGTATTACTCCAACTGCTTATAACTTAAGTAATGTTGCAATTACAGCAGTAGATACAGTAAACTCTCCACAACAATGGTTTGAAATATCTTATACAGGAGTTAATCCTGGAGCATTTATTCCACCAACTCCTCCTACTATAACTGGTACTGTAAGTCTTAGTCCTAGTTATCTAATTAAAGTATTAGATGACAATACACTTGCTACTGTTGCAACGATTGATTTATCTTCTATAAATACTCTTTTAGTAGGTTGGATTAATCCTGATGCATGGTCTGGTAGATTCCAATATTCACCAGCTAAAGAAGAAATATATTTATATGGTAGTAACCCTGCTTTACCTATCTATACATTTAGTACAATAACTAATACTTTAGTAAAAAGTAATTCATTTAATAGAATGGTTACACCATATTCTAGTTTAACAACAATCTTTGGTACAGAAGATGTAAATGGTGTTCCATATTATAACGCATATACTGCAACAGATACTCCTACTAGAAGATGGTTTAGATTAGATCTTGGTAGCAGAAGTTATTTAAATGCTGTACATAATGAGTTTAATGCAACAGCAAATGATGGAGTAGCTAATCTTACATTTAATTATGATTTTTATAGTGGTTATGTTAGTAGTGGTGATACATTTGGTCAATGGAAAGATATCTTAGGTACAACTTGGGATACTATTCCTGCTACTATAACAACCACTTTAAATAGTACAATAGAGTTTGTATCATTTAAAATGGACTCTCCTATATTATCAATTCAGAACAATACAACTGGTTATCTTTATCCTGTATCTAATACATTAAACTATGTACCAGTATATAGCATTCTAATTGACAATGTAAATATCTCAGATTCAGATGCATTAAACTTTACATTTGCAAATCCTGACAACCCTAGTTGTCCATTCACTCGTCAAGTAACAATATACTTCTAATTATGGCAGGTCCTATAAACTTTACAATAAACTATACATGCAGTCCAAATGCTGTGTCTGGAATCCTTGAATACAGAAGACTCCAGCCAAATGGAAGTTGGACAAACTGGATACCTAACTTATCAACAGGTAATCCTTTTGCTATTAATACAGTGGGTGGTACTGTACTAAATCAAACATTATCAAACATATCTGGTAATGGAAATGATTTTATTTACAACACTACTTATGATTTTAGAATAAAGCAAAACTGTGATACAGGTGTTTTTGAGTATTCTAATATTTCATCTCCAATTTATGCAACAGCTTGTCCTCAGTTTCAATTCTCAGTAGATACTAACTACTCATCAAATCCAGGTTATGCATTTATAGTAAGACTTTATGATAACTTAGGAATAGGTTATCCTATGAATCCTAACCTAGCATCTATTGTTAGTTATGTATTTGATGTAAAAACAAATGTGGGTGGTACAATAACATCCATAGGTTCATTTACAGTTCCTGTTACAGCATTTACTCCTGGGGCTCCTTACTTTGATTTTCCTATAACAAGTGATGATCTATCTCAACCTATTGAGTCATTGACATTATATTATTTAGATGTTACTTTTTATCTAAATGATGGTTCTTATGTAATTTACGCAGATCCTTGTGAAGCACCAGTATCTGTAACAACTCCTCCATGCAGTACATATAGAATTTATGGTAATGAATTCTTTGTAATAGAATACAGAGATTGCAATGGTGTAAAAAGAAGTTGTGGAACTAGCACAACTAGATTTAATGGTTCATCATTTTATCTATGTTCACAGACTCAACCTAAAGGCTATTCTTGTATAGGTGGTGCTTATAGACCTACAATAAGTCCTACAGGTATTACAGTTCAACCTAATGAACTATTTGTACCTGGAGTAACACCTTTTCAATATGATCCACTAACAGGTGATCCTATTATTTTATATGGAGCATTGGTAGAATTGATTTCAACTAATGCTTGTGATTCTAATTTTAATGGTGATTTATTTGATGTTACAGATGCTCAAGTAGGTTCTCCTTGGTATAACCCTTATCCTGTTCCATTAACTTGCACACCACCTTCATGTCTAGCTCCTTAAAATATAATTCAGGTTGTTGGTAACCCTGAGCAGGTGACATCCCCTCAGCAATGAGGGGGTTCACCCTAAAATATAAAATATGAATAAGATAAAAGAAGTTTACCGATCCATTGTTAAATGGAAAAAGTCAGATGAAATATCTGCAAAAAGAATAGAGATGCCTTTAGATGAATATGTTTCTCTTAAAAGGCTGGTGTACAAGAAGATGCTGCAATACAGAGAAACAGTAGATGAAGCAATTCAAGATGCAATTGAAAAATCAATCATAGGAGAAGTTTGTCCTACTAGTATAGACTTAGGTATTTATAAAACAATTGAAGAAAAATCTAAAATAATAAGTTCTCATGGTGATATAGAATCTGGCAAGTTAAAGCTAGAAGCATACTCAAGTACAGAACCAAAGACTCCTGAAGAGATTATAGAAATACTAAATATAGATACAACTAAGTGGAGACTATCTCAATACTGGAATAAACAAAAAGGAACAGGATGGTTAATATCAGCATTAGTAACACAAATACATAAGGAGGAAACTGACCTCCTTAATTTTTATGGTATGCTTTCTGACTATGAGTTTCCTAAAGTGGAAACTGCTTTTAGAAATAAAGAGTCAGATCTTTTAGAAAAAGTATGTGGTATTATTAGTTTGCAAGACCTTCACTTTGGAAAACCAGGTAATGAGTCTATGTCTAGTATAGCCATAAACACAGTAAATAATCTTTTAAGCAAATGCCGTGATGGTTATGATTTAGAAAAGATTGTAATAGTACTAGGTGGTGATACATTACAAGTAGATACATTCAATAACACTACTACTAAAGGTACACCTGTAGAAGCAAGTATGTCTGCACAAGATGCTTATATTCAGGCATTTGAGGGATTGTATTTACTTCTGTCATTAGTTAGAAATTATGCTAACAATGTGTATGTAATGTTTATACCAGGGAATCATGATAGATTAAGTTCATTTCACTTGGTACATGCACTGTCTCAATCATTTGGAGATGTGGATGGGTTTACTTTCTCTAGCCAATATGCTGAAAGAAAGGTGATGGTATATGGAGAAAATATGTTTTGCTTTGAGCATGGTGATATATCTAAAAAAATGACTCCATTAGTGTATGCTACTGAGTATCCTTTTGAATGGGGTCAGACTAGTTTTAGAACTTTATTTACTGGCCATTTGCATACAAAGAAAACAACTGATTTTGTAACTGACAATGAAATACATGGGTTTACAATAAAAGTGTTACCTTCACTTTCAGCTACAGATTATTGGCATTATCACAATAAGTTCATTGGTAACAAGAGAGCTGCTGTACTTGAGTTGTATAATCCTGCAAATGGTAAAGTTGCTGAGTTTAACTATAACTATAAACTTTGAAAATTTACTTTCAAAAGTGGAATAAATTTATTAAATTATAAGAGAGGACTTGTATGAAAGATGCTTTAAAGCGCAACCTTAATGGCCCCAGACACAGAGTAAAAAGATTCAATAGTACTAATAAAGAGTTGCTAAGTGAAATAGCAGCTTCTTCTTTAGTAAAAGATCCAGAAAAAGTGCTGGAAATTATAGTAGAAATGAACAGAGCTATTGCTGATACAGTCATTAACACCAGGGATGGAATAGAATTACCTAATCAATTAGGTTGTATGTTCTTAGGGACATGTCAGCCAAAGATCAGAAAGAATGTAGATTTCAAAACAACTGATAACTACTTAAAAGTAATTCAACACAGAAACTGGGAAAGTGATAACTACTTAGCTAAAATCTTTTATACTAACTATGGAACTAAGTATAAGTTTAAGTTCCATGAGTTGTGGGGATTTAAAGGATGCAGAGAGTTCACTAGAAAAGTGGGATCTGAATATCCAAAGAATTGGAAGATGTACATACAGGTAGATCATTCTCTGCATGTATCAAGATTGTATAGAAACTACTTAAAGGATGTAAATAGACTTGTAGTAGATAAAGAAAGATTAGATGAATATAACCCATTAGAATTATGATGAGAGCATTAATAAATTTTCTAAAAGGCCTTATAAAAGGTGTAGTAGAAATTAAAGAAGAAACTGAGCAGCTTACTGGTACATATCATGTATCAGATGAGATGACTCAGAAGATTAAGAAGTTTGAAGGTTATATGTCCAAGGCATATGCTGATGCAAAAGGTGTGTGGACTATTGGATATGGTAATACATTCTATGCTGATGGTAGCCCTGTTCAACCAGGAGATACTATTACTAAATCAGAAGCTGAGAAACTATTCTCAGAAGTATTGAGTGACTTTGCTAGTAAAGTATCAGATGCAGTTAGAGTAGAGGTTAACAAATGCCAATTTGATGCATTGGTTAGTTTCACTTATAATGTAGGTATTGGTAACTTGAAGAAAAGCACATTACTTAAAAAAGTAAATGTAAATCCTGAAGATGAATCTATCAGAGATGAATTCAATAAATGGAATAAGTCTGGTGGCAAAACATTGGCTGGCCTAATCAAAAGAAGAAAAGATGAGGCAGATTATTACTTTGGTAAAACTTGTAAATAATGGTAGCAACAGTATCAGAAGCAATTAGTAGAATCAGAAATCAGATAAAGTCTGTAAACATAGATGCCTTTGTTACAGATAGATATATCTTTTCTTTAATTCTCAAACACATCTCTTGGCTTATCAAACGAGAGGATGATAAAGGTGTACTTAGAAAATATAATAACATATTTCACACATTGGATTACTTTCCGATGATTGATGTGGACAAGGCTGATACTGGATGTTTTTGTATCACTTCTGGTTGCACAGTAAAAAGAAGTAGAGATAAAATTCCTCCTTCGTATGAGGGAAGCTATGGTCCTATTATCAGATCTATTACAAGTATAGATGGAACAACTCCACTTACTTTAACTTTCCCTTCTACTTATCAAGCAATGATAAGACAGAAGACTTTTAAGTATAATAAGACTCCATACTACTATATTGTAAATGATTATATCTATGTGCCAAGTGTAGATTGGCCAGCAATTAGAGTGGAAGGATTATTTAGATCTGGTATTGGTAATTATAATTGTGACACTGAACATGATTGTATATACATGCAAGATGAACCATTTTCTGTACCTATGTATTTGTATGCAGAGATGGAACAAAATGTAATGAAAGATTTAGGCATGAGTATCCAGATACCAGGAGACATTAATCAAGACTTTATAAGCACTACTAAGTAATGAAAACAGAACTTCAATATAGAAACTTTGATGATTTAATGAACTCAGTTCGTTCAGACCTGTATACATTTGATCAAGATAATTTCATTAATCCTCAAGAGTTAATTAAGATTGCTATTAAAATTAACTATGAGCTTGGTTTGAAAATCAATCAGTCTAGAGGTAAGATGATTGATGTAGTTAATGGAAGAGGTAAACTACCTGCTGACTTTTATGTAATGAACTTTGCAATGTTATGTGGAGTTTCTGATGATAAACATACTACTTGTCAAGGATCTGAAATGCAAACAATGTATGATCAGATGATTAAACTAGCAGGTATTGTAAATGCTAGACCTTTGATTCAAGTGGCAGATTTATCAGTGGGTGATAATATTGTAACTCACAACTTAGCTTCAACTAATATTGTACTTACTGTTCAAGATATAAATAAAGATTATGTAAACTTTGAATATGTAATTATAAATCCTGATCAAGTAAAGATTACAGTATTTGAAAGATATGCAGGTGCAAGAATTAATATTATTGCTGCTGCTAATGTTGTGGCCAATTGTTCTATTAAATTAGACAATTGTCCAGATGGATGCACTATTACAGAATCAAGACCAGGGTTGGTTAGACATTTTCCTAGACCTGTGCCTATTGAGATTCTTCCTTATAACTACGGAGAACCTGAATGTAATCTTAAACAAGTTGGGCAACCTACATATAGATTAAAGATTAGAGATGGATTTATTCATACTATCAATTTTACAGAAGGCAGAGTGTATCTTAACTATGAATCTTTAATGGAAGATGATGAAGGTAACTTATTAATACTTGATCATCCTTTAGTTAATGAATATTATGAGTATGCTTTAAAAGAAAGAATACTTGAAAACTTATTTATGAATGGTGAGAATGTAATTCAAAGATTACAATTATTACAAGCTAAAATGAGACCTATTAGAAATGCTGCATTAAGCTTTATCAACACTCCAGACTTTGGTGAAATGAAGAGAATGTGGGAGAAAAATAGAAAAGCAATGTATGCTAAGTATTACAACATGTTCAATGGCCTAGGGTGGTATGGAAACTATGTAGGTGCATATAGACCTTCTGGAGGAAGAATAGGATGAGAATTGTAAAAAAGATAAATGTAAATATGTACAGCTGTTCTATTTTATTTGTAATAACAAATGAGATGGGAAAGTCAGAAAAATATTTACAAAAGAAATATGCAAAAGGAACATTAGTTCCTGGTACTCCTGCTGCAGAAGCAGAGGGCATCACTATTACTGTAGATGGTGGACTATACATTGTAATGATAGATGCAAAGTTTCTTAATCATAATACAATAGGCCATGAGTTATTTCATGCTACTAAGAGAATGACAGAAGATAGAGAGATTACAGATGAAGAAACTTGTGCTTGGTTAATGGGATTTTTATGTCAAGAATTCTATGCATTCATAGGTAGTGAGAGAGTTAAAAAAGAATTTGAAAAAGTAGACAATCAAAATGGCAAAGAATCAGGACAATCAAACTAATTTAAATAGTGTTAAAACATCATCTTTTAACAAAGGTTTAATAAAGGATTTTAATGATTCTTTTGTACCAGAGGGTGTATGGATTAATGCTATTAACATGGTTAATGCATCTCATCTTGGAGATGGGGGTGTTATTGGTAATGAACCATCTAATAAATTTTGTGCTCAGGTACCTTATGATATTATTGGAATTGTAAGAAGAGATTCAGATACTTGGGTTGTTTTTTCTACTAACAATGTATTATCTGAAATTGGATTATTTACAGAATCTAATTGTAGTTACACTAAAGTAGTAAGTGACAAATGTCTTAATTTTAAAAAAACTGATTTAATTACTGGTTACATTCAATATAACTATGATTGTACATGGTCTGTGTTTTTTGCAGATGGATTAAATCCAGATAGAACAGTTAATCTAGATAATCCTCCTTATCAGATTACAGGGTATGACACAACAAATCCTTCATGCCCTATTCCAATTTATTCTGATTGTTTAGATTGTGATGCAATTAGACTTGAATATTTATTAAATCCTGCTTGTTATAATGTAACTAAAGCAGTTGGTGCAGGCTCATTATTAAATGGTTCATATCAAGCCACACTTGCTTATTCAATTAATGGACAAAGAGTAACTGATTATTTTACACCAAGTAATATTTTATCTATGTGGGAACACATAGGAGTGGCTGGAGGATTAGAAATCAATGTTACAAATATTGACACAAGGTTTGAAGAGTATGAGCTAGTTATTATAAGTACAGTAAAATCTCAAACAGTTGCTCGTAAAATTGGTAATTACAGTACAACTCAAACTGTAGTATATCTTGATAATTATTCAGAAGCATTACCTTCTATTGAACTTAGCTTGATACCATTAGTAAACCCTATCTATGAAAAGTGTGATAAGATGTTTGCACTCAATGGATATTTATTAAGATCAGGTATTTACAGTAAGTTTGAATTTAATTATCAACCTCTTGCTAATCAAATTGTTACATACTGGCAAGAAATAGAATATCCTGCTGACTACTATTATAAAGGTGGTTATAACACATCTTATATGAGAGATGAACAATATTCTTTCTTTATTAGATGGATTTATAATGATGGTGATAAATCAGCATCTTATCATATTCCAGGCAGGCCTGCTTTACAAAGTGATCTTATTCCTGTAAGTAACAACGATGTTTTAAACATTATTCAAAATCAAAAATGGCAAGTATATAATACAGCTACTGTAACTAATTCCTCTTTAAATATTCCATTAGGAGATGGTGGAATAATTAGACAAGAAGGTTATATGGGATATTGGGAATCAACAGAAAAATATCCTATATCACCTGATGTATACAATAGTGGATTAGGTTCAAATGTGCCTTACCCTGCTACTAAGTTTTCTGATTATGATTTATGTGGTAAAGCTATCAGACATCACAAAATGCCTGATAATACTATTACACATATTCATAACAAAGGTGGTTCTAGAATGTATGTGCTAGGTGTAAGATTTGATAACATTCAACCACCTTTAGATAACTATGGAAATGTAATTACAAATATCACAGGTTTTGAAATACTAAGAGGATCAAGAGAAGGTAATAGAACTATTATTGCAAAAGGCCTTCTTAACAACATGAGACAGTATAGTAATTCTAATGCATCTTCTAAACAGATGCTTTATCAAAACTATCCTTATAATGATTTAAGGCCAGACTATTTTTTAACTTCTCAGCTATTTACAAATGGTGAAAATCCTGATGATAATAATTATGCATTAACAGGATATAAGCAAGATTACTTTTCATTTCACTCTCCTGAAACAAACTTTGCAAGACCTTTTTTAAGTTATGATGAAGTTAAGATTTATACAAATGAGCATGGAACATCAGCAGGTATTTTTGATTATCCTTATGGTCAACCAAAACAAAAATTAATTACTAATGCATCTTATCTTATTGGACTAACTATTGGACTAGGTATTGGATTAAGAGCACAGTGGGGTGCAAAAAATCGTGATGGTGCTGCAGATGCAGGTAACCCTGTTGTATATGGTACTCAGTTATCATCTGCTGCAATCATAGCAGCTGCTTCTGGAAATCCAGGAGTACCTGGAGCAATGCTTCCTTTAGCTGGTGATGTACCTCCTCAATTAAGTTCAGGTGCATCTTATTGGGCAGTAGCTGGTGCAGGATCTACAGGTGGAGGATATAGTTATGATGGAGGAATGACTTATACGAAGTTTTCTCAAGAAGCAGGTGACCTTACTGCTCTTGATTTTGGATTTACTATACCAGGTTCAGCAGGTGGCATTGCTAGTAAAGTATTTAGAATAGCATTAAGCTTGGCAACAATTTCTTATTATGGAGGCAGAGGATTAGATTCAGTTGTAAGAATCATATATGAATTAATTCCTTTTAGACATTATGCTCTACAATATAATTCTCATGGGTTTTATAATGACTATCAACCTGTTACAACTCCAGGAAACACAAGAAGATCTAATAATAAAAGTATTTACATCAAAGATCAAATTCAAAACTTTGATACTACATTTAACATCAACAATCTTTATAGAGGAGACTATGTTGCAATTAACACAAGAGGGATATTCAATGATCCTAATGTAAGAGATAAATCTAGATTAAGAGTTAGAGACACTACTTTATCGTGGACTGATCCTGTACAGAAAATGGTATATGATAAAATGACAAATGCACTTCCTGTAATTTCATCATACTATGGGGCATTAAAGATTGACTATCAAAATCAATATGGCCAATTAGAAGGAATTGTCCAAATACCTATACATAATTGTTATGTAAAAACTCCTTTTCCAAAGCCTGGTAAAAAATACAGTACCCCTACTTTCTTTGGTGGTGATATTTACATAAATAGATACACTGAAAAGAATCCATTTATGTTTTTTGTTCAATGGTTGTTCAACGAACCTCCAGGAACTGCATTTGATTATAGTGAATACAGTAATGTGTTGTATCCTAGATATTGGGCCAACTTTGATAAGTTTGATAACAGTGCTATTCAAACACCTACATTAGGAGGGATATTAAACTCATTCTTAGGAGGAAGTGGTTCTAACTTATTGCAGTGGACTAAAGCAGCAAGTAGTTATCATCACTTAGATAGAAAGTCTAGTACTAGTACTAATACATTTCAAGTTACTAATGCTTGGTTTTATTTATTTAACAATGGTGTCAAAGATTTTTTTGTTGAATCAGAAGTTAATCTTGCTTTTAGAGATTATGGTGATTTAACAAGTCAGCGTCACTATGATAATTTTAGCTATACAGATTATAATGCTTTATTTAGAACAGATATTATAAAAGCAGGAAACTATTATAAGTATGATTATTCACTATCTGTAAGTAAGTTATTATCTAATTATATTACGTTCTCTTCTTTACTACCTAGAGACTATAATCCACAAGTAGCAGAGACATGCTATCAGTATTATGAAAGAAGAATGTTATACAGTCTTCCTCAGCAATCAGAACAAAAAAGAGATTCTTGGAGAATATATCTTCCTAACAACTACAAAGAATTTGATAATATAATTACTCATGTAAAACCTATCAATAGAACAGGTAGTATTATCTTATTTAAAGATGCAGAGCCTACATCTGTAACAGGAGTAGATCAATTACAAACAAGCCAAGGAGTTAAAATTACTGTAGGTGATGGCGGACTATTTCAGCAAGCATTTCAAACATTAGTTAATGCAGATGATGAGTATGAATATGGTTCTTGTCAAGACACAAGAAGTGCAGTTAATACACCTTATGGATTGTTTTGGATTAGTAGAGACACAGGTAAAGTATTAAACTATGCAGGTGGTCAAATTGTAGACATTGCAATGAATGGTATGAGAGCATGGTTTGCAGAACACTTACCTAATGTTTTAACTATTCAATTTCCAAACTTTACACTTACAGAAAATACACTTGTTGGAATTGGCTGTCAAACAGTATATGATACACAATATGAGTTATTGTATTTCTGCAAGAAAGATTACAAGTCCAAAATAGATTACATGAAGTTTAATGATGTAACTCAGGAATTCTATATTGAGAAACAATCAGGTGATTTAATAATTGAATTGGGAGATCCTATATACTTTGAAGATTGTTCTTGGACCATTAGCTATGACCCTCAAACTAAAATGTGGTTAAGCTTCCATGACTGGCATCCTGATTATGTGCTTGGTACAAATAATCATTTCTATACAATTAAAAATGGTGGATTCTGGAAACATAATGTATTATGTAATAGCTATTGTAATTACTATGGTCAAGATTATAGTTTTGAAGTAGAGTTACCTGTAAACACAGGGGCTACAATTAATACAATAAAAAGTATAGAATATACATTAGAGGTTCTTAACTACTCTACAGATTGCATAGATCCATATCATGTATTAAATGCTAACTTTGACTATGCAATGATTTACAATACAGAGCAAAATTCTGGAATTTTAAACTTATATTTGAAACCATATAGCCCTGTAGAATTGTTACAATATCCTAAAGTTCAAACTAATTCAATAGATATTCTTTTCTCTAAAGAAGAGAATAAGTATAGATTTAATCAGTTTTGGGATGCAACAAGAGACAGGGGAGAGTTCTCAGGTAATCAATTCAGGATGTTCAACACAGAACAAAATGGTTATAAAAAATATTTGAATCCTAATTATATTAACTATAGCAAGTCACCACTGGAAAGAAAGAAGTTCAGACATTATGGTAACAGACTTATCTTGGGTAGATATGTATCTGAAAATCTTAAGTTTAACTTGAAGGTAAGCAACGCTAAAGAAACACTAAGTCCACGATGAAAACTAACAAGCTTCTTCAACTTATTCAACAAAAGAAATTCATGCGCTCTGGTGGTGCATTGCCATTACCTAAAGCTCAAACTGGTAAGTCAGTATATGCTCCTATTAAACAACCTTTTCAATTTAGCCCTATGACTGAATATGAAAAAGAAGAAAGCAATCAACCTAATTTACCTTTTGATGAAATGAAATCTGTACTTTATAACTATAATGAAAGGAACAGAAAATATAATGAGATTGAACAAATAAATAAAAGCAAGCAAGATTATTTTGATTACTTAGATTCTCCTGCGTATTTAGCTACAGCAAAAAAAATGTGGGGAGATGATGCTATTTTAAATATTGAAAAACAAAAAAGTAAAATACAAAATACTCCCATTGTTCCATATTGGGATATGGATCTTACAGATAGAATAAAAATAATTCAAGATCCTAACAATATTGCTGAATATGATGCCATTAATAAAAGAATATTAAATTATACAGGAAATGATTTAGCAAAAAAACATGAGTTATCTCATGCAACAGATGCTAAAGCATATCCATCAGATATGTGGTTAGAAGAGTATTCTGAAGATGGAGACAATTCATTTATAACAAGAAAGTATAATTTAAATCCTAAGTATAATGATGTATCACAAGATTATTTATTGTTAGATGATGACTTTAAAGAATGGGATAAAAGATTTAAATCTGATGGTTCTCATGATTCAATGCCCACTGAAATCAGAGCATATGTAAATACATTAAGACAAAAAATGTTTAGTGATGGAATTGATTGGAATAATCTAAACGATGATCAAATTATAGAATATGTTAAAAAATATGATGGCAGAAAAGAAACTAATCCTGAATTACAAAAGACTATAGATGGTTTAAAAAATAAAGAAAATCAAATAAATACAGAAAAATTAAAAGCAATAAGAGAATTAGCATATAATTCTAATAATACTATAATGAACGCTGCTAAGGGAGGAGCATTACCTAAAGCACAGACTGGTAAACAAAAAGGACCTAATGTCTACATAAGTCCTAATATACTTAATAGTAATTTTAATCCTTTATCTGGTGATATCTATTTAAACAGAGCTCAAGCATATCAACAAGATGTATTACCTCATGAGATGGAGCATTATAATCAATGGATGAGAGGTGATCTTAGAGTAAATCCTGATCAGTTATTAGGTGTAGAAAATTTACCTGCTGAGTTAAATCCTTCTCTTCCCTTGAGAAGACCTTCTATTGTTGCAAATGAAAGTTTTGAAGGGCAAATGCCTTATTATAATAGAAGAGCTATTGATCAAGAAACACTTGGTAATGAATTTTTATACGCTGATCCATCTTTTCAATTTGTCAATCCAGGTCTTATTTATGACAAAGTAGTTAATCCTGAGATGTATGAAGTTCCTTGGTCAGCAGAAGGCCAAGCTCAAGATGCAGGTAATTACTATGTAGGACCTCCATATCCTTATGAAAGAACTTATAAAAAAGGTGGATTATTACCCATAGCTCAAAATGGTAAACCTATCTATGTTACAAATCCTAATGACCCTAGATTAAAAGCTTATACTGATAGTTTAAGTAATTACAATTATACATTAAAAGTATTTGATGCTTTACAAAAATATGATTATTTAAATAAGAATAGTCAATCAGTATATGGTAAACTTACTAACTCTTACCCTAAAAATAATATTGAACCTGTAAGTGGTATTGTTACTGAAGACTATGTTAAAGAAAATAAGTTACAATTACCTAATCCTCGTGCAATTACAATTCCAGTATATAAAAAACCAGTACAACCAATAATTTATAAAAAAGAAGAATTAAAACCTATAGATAAAAAAGTAGAACTTATGTCTACTAATGAACAAGATGAAGAGTTAAAACCTATGACTCGTGTGCCTACATCTTTATACAGAAGAGAGATTAATCCTGATTGGGATGGTGAAGGCTTTTTTAATTTTTATCCTAAGTATAAATATTGGGGTCCTAATGCTAAAGGTGAGCAACATGTAATTAGTAGAAAAGAATATGAGAAACATACTGAAAAACAAAATGGTGGATTGATTAAAGCTCAAGCAGCAAATAGTCAAACAGGAAAAGGAGATGAAACAGAAAGTCATTTTCCTTGGTGGGCTATAAGAAATCCTGCATTATTTCTATCAGGGTTTTTAGGAGATGATAAAACTCCTGAAGCTAAACCTGTAGAAACAAAACCTACAAGACCTCCTTTTGATTATGATACTTACTCAGGTAGAGCAAATGCATATTTGTCAAGGCCTGTATTTAAAGGAACAACACTTACTGGTCAAATGATAGCAGATAGTGCTAGAGATTTTTATAATCAAACAGGTTATGAATATCCTTTGGACTTTTTACTTAGCCAAGGTCAATTTGAAACAGGGTTAGGTACAAAACTAAAAAGCAAGAATAACTTCTTTAATGTAGGTAACTTTGATGATGGAAGAAAGTTGGATTATAAAACTCCTCAAGAATCTATAAATGCATACATAAATCTAATGTATAATGACTATCTTAACAAGGGTCAAATAAAACCTGAGCAGTTATTACAACCAGGTAAGTTTGTAAATGCTCAAGGAAAAAGATATGCTAGTAATCCAAATTATGAAAAGAATCTTGCAGATCAATCTTCATATATTAAAAAGTCTTGGTTAGAGGAGCAAAATAAAAAATTGAACTCACAGAAAAAAATAGGTGGGCCACTTACAAGATATCAAATTCTAGGGGAGAAAGATGAAAGTAAAACTAATACTCCTCAAGAAATCAAGCGTTATGTACCTGTTCCAAAAGATACTATTTTTCCAGATCAAGCATGGACTAGTGATGTAGTTGATCCAGCTACTGGTCAATTTATATCACATGCAAAATCTTCTATTCCTCAAATTTTTGATATAGGTGCTCCTATTACACTTAATCCAAAAAGTTCTGATTGGACAACAGATCAAGAAATTGGAGCAAATACAGAAGGGATTGTTGAAAAATTAAAACTATCAGGAGATAGTGCTGGCCCTAATATCTATAGAGAAACAGGTGCATCATGTAGAAAACCAAATGGAGAAGTTGTTCCAGAATGCGCATCAGGTATTCAATTAGCAATGGACTATGGAACTGATATGGGTGGAGAGAATCGCAAGAGATTAGGTATAACAGGAGATGCTTGGACAATGGGACAGAATGTTGTAGATGCAGGAGGTGAAAGATATTATAGTCTAGTAGGTGATGATTTAAACAGATCATCTTTACATACTAATAAAGATGTGAAGAACTACTTAGATGATCGCAAAAAAGAACTAGGAGTAAAACCATTAGATATTTATAACTCAGCTCAAGCAGGGGATTTAGTAGAAATGTGGTATGAGAATAGTCCTAGCCAATCTAAAGCATTGAATCAAGGTAAAGGTGCTATTACTACACACATTGGAATTGTCTCTATAAAAAATGGTAAAAAATATGTAACTCATAATATACATGGTCACTGGGAAAGTAATCCTTTGCAGAAAGCAATGCGTAAGATAAATGTTAAAGAAGGATCTAGTGTAATGGTTTCAGGTTTGGTAAGACCTGACTACTTAGATAATTCAAAGGCATTGCAAACAGTGGGTGTACAGATTAGTCCAAAAGCTAGAGTGTATAGTTCTGCATCAGAAGAAACTAAAAGAACTCCTATGGAAATAGATTGGAAAACAAATACAGCTTTAGGTAGAGAATCACAAGTATTTACAAGAAGTCTTGCTGCATATGCTCCACAAATTCAACAAGACTTTGGACTTTCTGATCAAGAAATGCAAGAGTTAATGAAAACTAGTTTTGGGTTATTTGCAAAAGAAAGTGGATTTGCAGAAGGTGAAAAGTTTAAAACAAAACAAAAGCTTAGAAAAATTGCAAAAGCATATAAAGATATAATGCCTGATTGGATGTATGAAGGAGATGAAATTAGTGCAGGTAAAGGGCAAATTAAAATAAATGAAGTATTCAATACTGATGAGAAGAAAGCATTGCTTGAAAAGTATGGGATCACTAAAGATAACATATGGGATACAGGTAACTCAGCAGCTGCGTTATTATTGTCAACAGCAATGAATTACAAAAACTTATCTGGATTAATTGGTACTACATTTGAAAATACAGATGCAATTACTTTAAAAAACATATTAGCATTATCTCATAACAAAGGATTAAAAGCTGTAATTGAAAATGAGTTTGTTGACAATAAAGGTAATCCTAGACGTGATGTAGAAAAACTAGGTCATCTAATAAAAGGTGATAAAAACTGGAAAAATGAATGGGATGAATCTCCTACCCTTACAGCAGAAAGTATTTTAAAAGGTCTTGATACATATTCTAGTTTACATTCAAATACTGAGTCTTATAGTAATATCTTCCAAGACTATGCAGCATCTTTAAATATAGATTACAATAAAGTAAAAGAAAACTTTGTAAACAAAGAAAACTTTACAGAAAGACAAGAGTCTATTCCTCAAACTATAGCTGATGTTGCAGGACAAGGAATTAATAATATTGTACAAGGTGCTACTAATGAAATAAACTCTAATGTTGATAAAGGAGAAAGAGCTGCAAGAAAAGTAGCAAGAGGTCCTAAAAAAGTAGTTTCAAAGGTTCGCAAAGAACTAAGAAGAACACCTATATTTGAAGATGGTGGATTAGTAAAAGCACAAACAGGTCTTAATTTATCTCATGGATTTTCATGGAAAGATGTACAATCAGCAAAAGATAATACTGCTCAAAAACAAAGAGAAGAAAAACAACAAGAAGGATTGTGGGCACAAAGAGATAATACACAGCAGAGATATAACTTTAAAGAAGGAAGTGGTATAGCACCTGAACTAACTCCTTTACAGATTGCTGATGAAGTTACAGATATGATGCAAATGGGACACTTTGTTCCTCATCCTGCTGCACAATGGATGGGATTAGCAGGAGATGCTTTAGGAGCAGGAATAGATTCATATCAAGCAGGTCAAGCTTATGCAAAAGGTGACTATGATGAAATGGCAACTAATCTTGCATTTGCAGTATCAGGTGCAGTTTTAGGAGGAAAAGGTTACAGAAGAGATATGTGGGGAACTTCTCCTGGTAGTTTTGCAAATAGAATTGCTAGATTAGGATCAAGAGAAGGTACTTACATTCCTTTAATAGCTGCTCCAAGATTAGCAAATAATCCTGTAATTCAAAAAGGTATAATGTTTAATAGAGGATTACTTTTGAATCAAGGTTTAGAAACAGCATATGATAGTCAATATGGAGAAACAGTTAATAATCAATCTGTTGAAAATTCATATAAGAATTTCTTTGGTACTAATAAAGAACTAATGCCTGATGAAGAGTGGGCAATTAGTCAAGGATATGATCTTGATGCATGGAGAGCATTACCATCAGCAGCAAAAACAAAACTTATGATGGATCCTAAAGATGAATCTATGTATCTACAAAACAGAATGAAGCCTGTAGATAAAGTATTAAAAACTCCTAAGAAGAATATGTTTTCATTTGAACAAGGTGGAACTGTTCGTACAAACCCAAATGCTCAACAGAACTATTTTCAACTATTAATTAATCAAAAAAATAAAAAATAAAATGAAAGAATTTAAATCTATCATAACTCATCCTGAAGGTCAGAACTTGTTCCCTGGGCAGATTACTGGAATTGAAGGATATCCTTATGGTACAGCAGTTACCATGCAGAACACTAAACCTCAGATTGCATTAACTTCTTATGGTGCATCTAAGATGGATCCTAATATGGATTATAAGTTTCTGAGTAATACAGTATTTGAATTACCCATGGCTCAAATGGGAGGACAAGGACAAGAGGAACAGTTGATGCAAATGATTCAAATCTATGCTCAAATGAAAGGGATGAAGCCTGAAGAATTAATTCAGAAAATACAATCATTACCTAAAGAGCAACAGCAACAAGCTGTTCAATCTATTGCACAAGAAGTGCAGCAAGCAATGGCTCAACAGCAACAAGCTCAACAACAAGCTGCAATGGGACAGCAAGGCCAAGAAGAGATGATGGGTCAAGAAGAAATGCCAATGGCTCAGGATGGAAAACAGACAGGAACTTCTTTTTGGGATAAGGTTGTAAATCAATATAATAAAACAATGGATCAAGCTGAAGATGCAGTTGATCAACTAACACCTTATTTATTACATCAATCAATTTATGGAAAATCACCAAAACCTATAAATTGGAAAAAGGTGGGAAATGATATTGGAATAGGAATAAATAAGTTTATTAAAACATCTCCCATAGGTGTAATGATTAATACACCTATACCAGGACTTGATCAGTATTCTTCACAAGAGCAACAATTAGAAGAAGGTGGTGAACCTTGCTTTGGTTGTTTTGATCATTATAATCCATCTCCACAAGCACAAGATTTAAATTGGTTTTATAAAAAGCAAGGTGGACCATTTTCTGCAGCTAATACATACCCTGAAGACTGGGCTAGTTATTCAGGTAATCAATATAAAGGTGGAGGAGAAGCTTTTCCTGCAGCAGTTAGACTACAAGATTGGTTTGGTGGAGATAGATCTTTTATGTTTGCAGAAGGTGGAGAATCAGATCAATATGGAGGACAATCAGATATTGATGCTATTTATAATGTAATGAAGAAAGGTGGTATAAACTACAATCCTAAAAAGAAGAAGGGTGGTAAGTTTAATCATGCAGAAGAATTCCAAAAATATCTTGAGAAAGGTGGTGGGTTAAAGAAGTATCAAGCTGCTAATAGTATTACAGATAATAATAAGTTTGGTACTAGATTAACAAATGGTACAACTGTTGATTATAATGGTGATTTAGCACTATATGATCCTAATGACATGTGGTATGGAGATGCTCCTAAAGATACATTTTATGATTTAAATAATCAGAGTACAATGTTTAATGGGTCAGAACTGATGGCTCCATATAATGATTGGAATAAACAAATTGCATCTGGTACATCTACACCTGCAGGAGTATCTAATCCTATAAGTGTTAATATACCAAGCAGTACACCTGCTGCACAAAATGATAATGATCAAACTCCTTTTGCTACTCCATCAATGATGGCCAATACAGCACCAATACAAACTCCTCCTATAGTAGCTCCTGATCCTTATTCTAAATCAGCTCAAAAACGAGCAGCTGTAAACAGTTATGTAAACACAGGTGCTCTTCCTCAAGGTAAAGATGCAAGCCAGCCTTATAATCCTTACACTAATCCTACCAACTATACGCCTACTTATAATACAGAACCTAAAGGAGGTGGGGGTACAGACATTAGTAATTATGTACCTATAACTAGTGATAAAAAAGAAAAGAAACCTATTGATCCATACATTAGAGATAAGCGCACTCGTGATTTAAATACAATGGCTGTACTGACAGGTAACAAAGGTTTATTTGGTGCATTAGCTGCTGTTAATAATATAGGTAATGCAGTGGGGGATGCTGCTGCAGGATGGTCACATCCAGGTAGAGCATTTAAAAATACATATGCAACTGGAGGAGAGCTTGATAAATATCAAGCATGGATGAGTCAAACAAATAACAACTGGCAACATTCTGATACTCCTATGAGTACGTTTGCACTTCCTCAATCAATGAGATATAATTCTGCATTTGATAATTATCTCAAGTCTAATCCTATGGCAAGTAGAGATGCTTTTGATGCATCTAATACAACAACTAATACTCAAGGACAAGATTATTCATTTAATCCTGGGTCAACAGCTGATCCTAATTATGCAAAATTTTCAGCTGAAGGTAAATTTGATGAACCAACATATACTCCAACAAGTTCTGAAAAAAAGAAAGATGAAGGTACAGGTTGGAACTTTGATTTTCAAAGAGCAGAAAGAGATGTTGCAGGCTTAGGTCAAGTTGCAAGTTACATTCGTGGGTACAAACAAAGAAACTCACCTGATAGAGATAGAATGAAACATAACATGTACACCTCTGAGTTTATGAATGTAGCTCAAGTTGGTGGAGGACAGTATGGTGATTGGTCTACTAATGCAACTCAGGGTACATCTTTCAGACCTGATGAACAGGTATATGCTCAAAAGATGGGA
>Ga0209087_1000508_pt1 | contig 24659 bp, 23 predicted proteins | sample S_130805_EF_Meta_FD_187321 | JGI IMG/M metagenome (GOLD analysis project Ga0209087, IMG submission 187321) | Freshwater microbial communities from Lake Simoncouche, Canada to study carbon cycling - S_130805_EF_MetaG (SPAdes) (version 2) | ecosystem: Environmental > Aquatic > Freshwater > Lake ... | reverse complement strand
GAGATGGAGTGCTTCGGTGCGGCGAGACTCGTCGGCAATGATGACATAGGCATCGCACGAGGCGGCGAGTGCGGAATGGAGTTGGGCGGCGGCAGCAGGCGTTTCGTCAATGAGGTGGCCGAGCACAACATCGCCCATGCCGAATCCGATGGCAGGTAAATCGACATGGCCGTCGCTGAGGCCTTTGATAAGCCCATCGTAACGGCCACCGCCCGCCAAAGCGCGCAGGTTTTTGGAGCGATCGAAAATTTCAAACACAACTCCAGTGTAATATGCGAGGCCGCGCACAATCGAGAGATCGGGCTGCACAAAGCCGGTAAGCCCGCGCGCGGCGAGGGCCTCGAGCACGGGCGCAAAAGCCTCGGGACTGCCACCGGCGATGAAGGCTTTGAGATCGGCAACAGTGAGGCCGGTTGGAGCCAGTTTTGCGTTGAGCTTTTCTTCAGGCTCACGCTCGAGCTTGTCCGCACAGGCTAAAGCAATGCGGGCAGCTGCTTCATCACAGCCGCGTGATGTCAAAAAATCCATCCACGCTTTGCGGTCGCTCAGGCGCACCACGAAGTTCTCGGCCGTGAAGCCAAATGCCCGCATGAGATCGATCGCCAAGGCGATGGTTTCAGCGTCAGCCTGAGGCGAACTCTCACCAATGATGTCGGCGTTGAACTGCAAAAACTCTCGCAGGCGGCCCTTCTGCTGGCGCTCGTGGCGGAAGAAATTCGACACGCAAAACCACTTCATCGGTTTGCGGTAGTGCTTCTCGCGTGCGGCGACCATGCGAGCGAGGGTGGGAGTCATTTCCGGCCTCAACGCCACCTCGCGATCACCGCGATCGGTGAACGAATAAAGCTGCTCAAGAATCTCAGCCCCCTCCTCATTCTTCTTGCGGTAGAGGTCCGTGCTTTCGAGCACCGGGCCGTCGAATTCCACAAACCCGTAGCGCTTCGCGACCTCGCGCCAAGTCGCCACGATGTGGTTCCGTCTGGCGCACTCCTCGGGATAGAAATCTCTAAAACCAGGCAAAACCTGCATCACGCGACGAACCTCCCTTGAAGCGAAATCCTAAGAATCATCAGGAGACTGTGCCTGTTTCAACCCCTCCTGAAAAGCCGCAAATCAATTCTCACGCGCGACCGCAGGATTTCCAGCAAGCACCACATTCGGCCCCGCGTCCCTCATTACAACAGCTCCGGCTGCACAAACCGTATTGCGCCGCAGAGTGACTCCAGGCCCAATAAAGACCCCGGCTGCGATCCAGCACTCGTCTTCGACGACGATGGGCTTGGTCACGAGATCGAAGGTTTCTTTTTTGAATTGGTGCGACCCTGTGCAGAGAAACGCCCGCTGCGAAATACACACATGAGACCCAATGCGCACGCGGTCGAGGCTCAGAATCATCACCTCCTCGCCAATCCAGACATGATCGCCGATTTCGAGACGCCACGGGAAATTAATGTTCACCTGCGAGCGGATCACCACACCGCGCCCAATTTTGGCTCCGAATGCTCGCAGGACCGCACAGCGAACGCTGGAGGGCTGGGGAAACCATGGCTCGAAAAAAATCGTCCGCGCAAACCACCACAGCACTTCCTTCCAAAAAGGAACGCCTCGGGAAAATTCAGGATTCTGGTAACGCGAAAGGTCCACGGAGCATAGATGGGTTCAGCGCCAATCAACACCCTCCCCCGACTGCGGGCGATGACAAAAGCAAAGGCGCTGAAAATTTCCCCTTGACGAAAACCCGAGCCGCCGCCAAATACAGAGGCATCTTATCGAGAGTGGCAGAGGGACTGGCCCTGTGAAGCCACGGCAACCGCTGAAGTGTGATGTGCAAACATCCCACCCAGGACCAGGTGCCAAATCCAGCTCGGCAGGCGTGAAAACGCTGAACCGGGAAAGATGAGAGGGATAGTTGCCAATCCGCAGGTGTCCTGTCACTCGTCCACTCTCGTTGAGGAAAGAAATATCCGAACATGAGCGAACAACAGACATTCTTTTCGAACCTGAAATGCAGGGAGTGCGGTCGACTTTATCCCAAAGAAGCGATTCACATCTGCGAGTTTGATTTCGGCCCCCTTGAAGCCGCCTACGACTACGATCTCATTGCAAAGCACATCAACCGCGAGGTCATTGCCTCGCGTCCGCAGACGATGTGGCGCTACCGCGAGTTGCTGCCGATCGACGGCGCACCCACTGTCGGGGCTCAAGTTGGATTCACGCCACTCGTCCGGGCCGACCGACTCGCCAAGCACCTCGGCGTCGATGAACTTTATATCAAAAACGACACGGTCAACTACCCCACCCTCTCGTTCAAAGACCGCGTGGTTTCCGTCGCTCTCAGCCGCGCCTGCGAACTGGGCTTTAAAGTCGTCGCCTGCGCCTCCACGGGCAACCTCGCGAACTCCGTGGCAGCCAATGCCGCCGCCGCCGGCCTGACAAGCTATGTCCTCATTCCAGCAAACCTGGAGAAGAGCAAAATCGTCGGCTCGCTGGTTTACGGCACGCAGGTCATCGGCATCGAAGGCGCCTATGATCAGGTCAACCGCCTTTGCTCTGAGATCGCCGGCAAATACGGCTGGGGCTTCGTGAATGTGAACCTCCGCCCCTACTACGCCGAAGGCTCCAAGAGCATGGGCTTCGAAATTGCCGAGCAACTCGGCTGGAAACTCCCGCGCCACACCGTCATCCCGATGGCCAGCGGCTCTCTCCTCACCAAGATCCACAAAGCCTACAAGGAATTTATCAAAATCGGCGTCCTCGACGAGCAACCCTTCTCCGTCCATGGCGCACAGGCCAGCGGATGCTCCCCGATCTCCGAGGCCAAGAAGAAAAACAGCGACATCGTCAAGCCCGTCTCAAAACCGGACACGATTGTGAAATCCCTCGCCATCGGCACTCCGGCGGACGGCTACTACGCCATTCGCAGCATGAACGAGACAGGCGGCAGCGCCGACGATTGCTCGGATGAGGAAGTGATTCGCGGCATCCGCGACCTCGCCGAATACGCCGGTATTTTTGCAGAGACCGCTGGAGGCGTTACGGTCGCCTGTGCCCGCAAGCTCATCGAAAGCGGAAAAATCCCCCGCAACGAGAGCATTGTTCTCTGCATCACAGGCCACGGTCTCAAAACTCAAGAAGCCATCCACGGCCACTGCGGCGAACCCCGCGTCATCAACCCGAGCCTACGCGAATTCGAAGCTCTCATCGCCAACGACGAGGCGGTCTTACAGGCTCAAAACTAAAACCTCACTTCACGCCACAGCTGAAAACTTCAAACTGAAAACAAACATGCCCATACAAGTCCGCATCCCAGCCCCGCTCCGCAAGCTCACCAATGAGCAAGAACTCGTCCCCGCCACCGGCGCGAATATCGGCGAAGTCCTCACAAACCTCAACACCATCTACCCCGGCCTCTTCGAGCGCATTTGCGACGAGAGCGGCAATGTTCGCCGTTTCGTAAATATCTTCGTTAACGACGAGGACATCCGCTTCCTGGAGGAAAAAGCCACACCTTTGAAGGAAGGCGACGAGATCAGCATCGTTCCAGCCATCGCCGGAGGTTAGTCCTTCGTTTGACCATGAAAACGGGGCGCTCAGCGTGCTTGGCAGCCTGTCTGGCACTCGCGGCGTTTCCTGTCACCGGACTTCCTGCAAGGCCGGACAAGGCCAACGAACTCTATCTCGAAAGCTGTGCCTCCTGCCATGGCTCCAAATTGGAGGGCGGACTCGGAGGAAACCTCGCCGATGGCTTGTGGAAGCACGGCGGCACGGATGGAGAGATTACGAGAGTGATCTCTCAAGGCCTGCCGGACCTCGGCATGCCTGCTTTTGAGAAAACCCTCTCCGCCGAGCAGATTCGTTCGCTCGTGGTTTTTCTGCGGGAAAAGGAAAAGTCCACCAAAACGGAATCCTCGCCACCTCCCCGACCCAAGGAGGGCGGGGCCGTCAAATCCCTCGAGCACGACTACAAGGTTGAAACCGTCATTGCTGGCGGCCTCAAAACGCCATGGAGCCTGGCTTTTCTTCCTGATGGACACCGCCTCGTGACCGAACGCTCAGGCGCATTGCGGATCATCGATGCCGATGGAAACCTTCTACCCGACCCAGTGAAGGAAACTCCGCGCGCAATCGAATTGGGTCAGGGCGGAATGCTTGATGTCGCCGTATCCCCAGACTTCGCGAAGGACGGCTGGATCTACTTGGCTTTTGCGGATCCGCTCGAGGGAGAAAAAATGCGCGCCATGCTCAAGGTCGTGCGCGGCCGCATTCGCGATCACACATGGGCTGACGAGGAGGTCATTTTCCAATCAGCGCCGGATTTTTACACACCTGCCGGACAACATTTTGGCACGCGAATGGTTTTCGATAGGGGGTATCTCTATTTCATCGTTGGCGAGCGCGGCGGGAAAATGGAAGTGCAAGACATCACCCGCCCGAATGGCAAAATACACCGTGTTTTTCCAGATGGCAGTATCCCGCAGGACAATCCGTTCGCTAAGGACAAAAACGCCATTCCCAGCATTTGGAGCTACGGACATCGGAATCCACAGGGCCTTGCCATCGACCCACGCGACCATGCCATCTACGCCACCGAGCACGGCCCACGCGGCGGCGACGAGTTCAACCTCATTCGCAAAGGTGCAAATTACGGCTGGCCGGTCATTTCGCACGGCATGAACTACGACGGATCGCCCCTGACCGGGCTTACGGAGAAGGAGGGCATGGAGCAACCACTCGTGCAGTGGACGCCCTCTATCGCCGCTTGTGGCCTCGCCTGTTACACGGGCGAAAAATTTCCCAACTGGAAATACGACTTCTTCGCCGGCGGACTTCGTGGCGAGCTTCACCGCATTCGGGTCCGAGATGGAAAAGTTGTCGCCGATGAGATTCTGCTTTCCGGTCTCGGCCGCATCCGCGATGTGCGCACCGGCCCCGATGGTTTCCTTTACATCGTTCTCAACCAACCCGACCGCATCGTGCGGTTGGTGCCGGCGGAGTGAGAACGCTGCGCGGAGCCTTCACACTTGTGGAGCTGCTCGTTGTCTTGGCCGTGATCGCCATTCTTGCAACACTCTCGCTGGGCGGCCTCTCGAAACTTGGAGCGTCCTCCGACCGCTCGAAGGCGATCTCAAACATGCGGCAGATCGGGACAGGCATCACACTTTTCGCCGCTGACAACGATGGCAAACTCCCCGGCCCGCTCTGGCCCGGCCAGATGGCCCAATTCGACCCCACGCGAAGTGGACGCCTTGTGCGCGAGTTGGCTCCTTATCTTGGCATTCCCACTCCCACCGCGCCAAAAGTCGAAACCCTCTTCGTCCCGCCCGCCTACCGCAAGGCCGTGAGCACATCGTTTCTCGATTCTGCAAGAACCTATGTGCTGAATATGAGCGTCATTGATACCGACCAAATACTCGTTCCATGGGGAAATCTCGTCACCTCTACATCCAGTCAGCCGCTCAGACTTGCGAGCATCTCGGCACAAGCCTGGGGATTTTCCGACGCCGATGCCCTCCATCCCCACGTTGTTGGTAAGCCATGGGCCGCAAACACACCTCAAAAGCCGGTCCATACGCCCAAGCGTCTGGCTTGGTTTTTCAATGGATCCGTCGCTCCGGTGGATGACACCGCGCTGGCACTACCTTAGACGCACATAAAAAAAGGGTGAAAAATTGCTTTTCGGCAGCCATCCTCAAACCATCACCGTCATGCAAAATCCCATTTCACGCAAAGGCATCATTCTCGCTGGAGGCTCCGGCACGCGGCTCTATCCGCTCACCATCGCCGTGAGCAAGCAACTCATGCCAGTGTATGACAAGCCGATGGTTTACTATCCGCTGTCCGTTCTCATGCTCGCAGGCATCCGCGAGATTCTGCTTATTTCCACGCCGGAGGATTTGCCACTCTTCCAGCGACTGCTGGGTGATGGCAGCCAGTTCGGCATTTCGCTGAGCTACGCAGCCCAACCGCGTCCGGAGGGGCTTGCACAGGCCTTCCACGTCGGTGCGGACTTTGTGGGAAACGCCCCCTCCGCCCTCGTGCTGGGTGACAATATTTTCTACGGACAAAACTTCGTCGAGGCCATCGAAGCGGCCGATGCACGCCGCGAGGGAGCCACGATTTTTGGTTACCATGTTGCCGAACCGACAGCCTACGGCGTCGTCGAGTTCGCGCCCGATGGACGAGTCCTCTCGATCGAGGAGAAGCCTGCCAAGCCGAAGTCCAACTTCGCCGTGCCGGGCCTCTATTTCTACGACGACCGGGTGGTCCGCCTCGCCCGCGATTTGAAACCCTCAGCCCGAGGCGAACTCGAGATCACCGACCTGAACCGCCTCTATCTTGAGGAAGGCAAACTCCAAGTCGAACAACTCGGCCGTGGAACCGCTTGGCTCGACACCGGCACGCATGAATCCCTCATGGAAGCCGCCGAATTCGTCAGTGTCATCGAGCGCCGCCAAGGCCTAAAGATCGCCTGCCTTGAGGAAATCGCCCTGCGCAACAAATGGATCGATCAGGCTGGACTGGAAGCCCAGATTGCCCGCCTCGGCAAATCGAGCTACGGGGCGTATCTGCGCCGACTCTTGAAATAACTTCGCCCAACTTGCGAGCGCGGAGTCTGGGATTATTGTGAGCTTACAAAATGCTTAAGCCTGCTTTCCATGGCGTCCTGTTGGCTCTTTCTCTTGCCGTCCTCTTGACCGGATGCGAGTCGGTTTCCTCCACCGCACAATTTTATCGCCCGTCCACCGCGCGGGTCTTTACTCCGAAGCCGAAGGATTACGCCGTTCCCATTTTCTCGAAACCGCCGGACCGCCCCTACACCGTGATCGGCAGGCTCTCCTTCACCGCGAACGCCAGCTACGACTTCATGATCCGAGCCATTCAGTATAACGCACGGCTTCATGGGGGAGATGCCGCCATCATGCTGCACGAGGATACCGAGCAACGGCCCTACAACTACTATGTGCCGGGCTACACATCCTATGTGCCGGTGACCACCTACAGCTTCGGCACGGCCAACTCGAGATATTGCGGACCAGGTGGCCCCGGCCGCCGCACGGAATACGGCACCAGCACCTCTACCACCTACCTGCCGGCCTTCAATCCCGGCTACATGGGCGTGGGAATGCTCACCCTGCGTTCGATCGACGCATCGATCATTCGCTACAAATAAAACCTGCCAATCTTCGGCTCGCAAATGCCCTGCCAGTGGGCGAGGCTGGCGGCAGGGATGCAGAGTTTGATTCACCATACGGGCGGGTTTCTGCCATTGGCCTCGGCAGGTATGCCGCCGATGTTTTCGCTACTGGCTTTCATGTTAGTGGGCGTGGTCCTCGCCTCCTTGGTGCTACTGAAGCTGCGTCAGTCTCTGCTCGTCGCCTATTTCCTGTGCGGACTCGCTATCGCAAATACCGGCCTTCTCGAGGCGGTGGCAGGTGAGCAGGCAAGAGAGGCTGTGGCTTCCATGTCGGAGATCGGAGTCATGCTCCTCCTGTTTGTGCTCGGAATGGAGTTCTCGCTTGGCGAGTTGAAACACCTGCGGCGGTATGCGTTTCTCGGCGGTTCAATTCAAGTCGGTGTTACGATGCTGGGAGCAGGACTCGCAGCGAGAATAATTTTCGGTTTGGAGTGGCCGATTGTCGCCGTAATCGCCGTGGCCTGCGCTCTGAGCTCTACCGCCATCAGCGTGAAACTCTACCACGACATGGGCATCTCAGCGAGCTCCGGTGCCCGCTTCGCCCTCGGCGTGGCAATTTTTCAGGACATTTTTATCATCCTTTTTCTTGTGCTCATGCCCGCCCTTTTCGTGGCCGGAGGCGAAGGAAAAACTATGGGGCCGATGCTGGCACTGACACTCGGCAAGGGCGCCGCATTTATTGCACTAGCCATCATCCTTGCGCGTTTTGTCATTCCCAGGCTGCTGCGCGCTGTGGCAGACACCCGCAGCCGCGAGCTTTTCACCCTCACCGTGGCTGGACTGTGCGTCGGTGTGGCCTTCCTCGCCGCGTTGATGGATCTGAGTCTCGTTCTCGGAGCCTTTGTCGCGGGACTCGCTGTGAGCGAGTGCATCTACAAACACCGCATCCTCTCTGATATCGCGCCGATCAAGGATTTGTTCCTCACGATTTTCTTTGTCTCGGTCGGCCTCGGAATCGATCTCCGCGAGGCCATTTCTTCCTGGCAACTGATTTTGGCCCTGACCGCCGGGATCATCCTCGGCAAGGCTCTCTTGATCGCACTCATCGCCCGCGTAATCGGGTTGAGTTGGCGGGCAGCGGTTTTCGCAGGCATTGGACTCGGCAGCGCGGGGGAATTCTCCCTCGTGCTTCTTACAAAAACATCCGATTTCACGGCATGGCCCAGCGCTGTGAGCGATCCACTCACGGCAGCCATGGCGCTCTCAATGGCCATGGTTCCCGTGCTCATGCGCTTCGCCCAGCCTCTTGGAAACTGGCTCGATAAACACTCCTCGCTCCTCCCAGGCCGACCGACCTCTGCCCTACCTCCCGCCGAGCGCGTGCGTGGACTGACGAACCACGCGATCATCTGCGGATACGGCCCCGTGGGACGCCAACTCTCCTCCTCCCTCGCCGATGAAGGCATTCCCTCCCTCGTCATCGACCTCAATGCGGAAGCGATCCGCGAACTTCACAGCGATGGAAAAGCCGCCTTGTTCGCCGATGCCCGCCAACCCGAAGTCTGGGACCTCTGCTGCGTCGATCAAGCGCGCCTCGTCGCCTTCACCTTCCCCGCCACACCGGAAATCGCAGCCGCCATCCAATTCGCAAGAGAACGGAATCCTTCCATCACCATCCTAGCCCGCACGAAATTCAGCAACGAAGCCGATAAACTCCGTAACGCCGGAGCCGACCTCGTCATCCTCGATGAAGCCGAAAGCGGCCGCGCCGTCACCCGCGAAGCCCTCGCCTCCTTCAATCTCACACCAAGATCCTAAAAAAGCCTGTCCCCAAGGCCCTCAGCGGGCGACCAAAAATTTGGACGATCGTCCAAATTTTTGGTTCGAGCGGTGCACCGCAGCTTGTTTGTTTTTTCAGGAAACGCCAGCGACACGGAATCCAGCGCCTTCGAAATAGGCGCGGATTTTTGGAGCATTATCGCCTTGGAGTTCGATCTCGCGCCCTCGGACTGTGCCTCCGCAGCCGCAGGCCTGGCGGGCCTTGCGGGCAAAGTCCTCGATTTCTGCATCTGAGATGCGGAGCTCGAAATCCGACACCACAACGACGGTTTTTCCGCCGCGTTGAGCTTTCTCGCGACGTAGAACGACGCGGCCCATTTTCGTTGGCGCAGCGGCAGGCGTCTCGCGCTCGGGTTGCGGCGGCGCATCAGGGAGCCCTTCCAATTGCAGTGCGGCAAAGGGCGATTGGAACGCAGCCTGCTGCCCGGATGTGTCGATACGCGTTTTTTTCACGGATCGTCCCCCCCTCAGGGCGCGAAGAATGGAGGCAAAAGATAGATGCGGCCAGGCTCGAGGGCGTATTTTTTGCCCGGCAGGCCTATCTCGACCTTTGCAGATGCAGACTCACCAAACAGCCGCAGGAAGCGGTCGAAACTGTAGGTCCGCACATAACGGACCACCTCGGCGCCAGGAGCCTTGCCTAGCGTGCGGGCCTTTTCGTAGGCATCTTCGATGTAGCCCAACTGGTCCACCAACTTCGCGGCATAGGCATCCGTGCCGCTGAGAATGCGGCCATCGGCGGGACCGTTTCGCAGCGCGGCCGCGTCCAGCTTGCGCGCGGCGGCGACGATTCCGAGGAAGCGATCGTAGCTTTGCATCACGAGCCCCTGCACATACTCCTTCTCCTCTTTGCTCATCTCACGCGCCCCGTTGAGCATGTCCTTGAACTTTCCGCTTTTGAAAACCACCGACTCGAGGCCGATTTTTCCAAAGAGGTCGCGGTAATTGAGCGTCGAAATAATGACGCCGATACTCCCGGTGAAAGTCGTGTCGTTGCACATGATCCAATCCGCTCCGCAGGCCGTATAATAAGCTCCCGAAGCTCCGATCGAATTGAAATAGGCAATCACCGGCTTCTCCTCGGGGAAATTCTTCAACGCATCGTAAAGGACATCCGACGCCGTTACCTCACCACCAGGCGAGTCCATTTCAACAATGACCGCCTTCACATGATGATCCGCCGCAGCCTGCTCCAATGCGGCCTTGAAATCCTCAACCATCGAATCTCCCAGACTCCCGCTCATGCCAAAGCCGATGACGCCGTCCAACGGAATGACGGCCACCTTCGAGTGCGAATCCGACCCCTCGGAAAGCACCTCCTCATCATACTCTTTCTCGGGCAGAACTTTCACCCCCGCCATGGCCGATGCCCCCTTGGTTCCAATCAAAGCCAGCAAAAGCAAATTCAGAAACATGCTCGCACAAACCGCCACGAGCAGAAACGCCACGAGACACCCAGATTTTTTCATCGGCGCGAACCTGACGAAAACTCCTCCGCAAGCCAAGAAAACAATGCGCACGATGGCAAAAAAGACGCTTTTCCGGGTTCTTTTCCTCGAATGGTCATTTTTATGACATGAATGGTTGTTTTCGCCGCTTGAACGGTTTTTTTTCCGTGTTTAATTGTATGACAATACAAATATATATATAATTTATAATATTTACTAAATGTATTCAAAAAAATATTTTATAGAATATAGCTATTTTTATGACAGACTACCCATCGAATTCCATTTCATTTTTTTCTTGCAATCTCCGGGGACATCTGATTTAATTTCTCACCTGATCAATCAAGACAGGACCATTTTTAGATAGCTTTTGTATCTAAAAACAAACCCTTTAGTATATTTATATAAAGAATATTTCCATAAATAAAAATGTGCCATTTTGTCTCAATTAAACCCAAGCCCTACTTGAAAGATTCAGTTAAGGGAGACTTAAGTAAGCTTCCATCGCCTCCAAATTCCTTAAAAAAAATTTTGAAGGGTGTGACAATCCTTGCCACAGGGATCTGGTATAATGAAACGCAAATCCAAACCAAGACGCTCGCGTCCAATAACAAATAACAATCAACCAACAACAACACACAATCAAATGAAAAAAGTCCCCGTAGGCCGAAAAATCCGCATCAGTGGAAACTCAAATGAACATAACTACACTATCGGAGGTATTTACACTGTCACGCATATTGATGATAGCGATGGAACCTTGAAGGCGGAGGATGCCAACGGCGTGACTGGAAATTGGATACGCTGGAAGGATGTGACCCCGGCCGGCACGGTCGGGTGGGACTTCATTAAAAAAGTGCTTCCTGCGGATGTGATCGAATTTCTCGGCGCCTTCGACGGGATTGAGCAACTGGAACTATCTGGTGATGTAAAAGACGCGATTTTGTTGAGCCTGCCAGACCTCCACGAACGCATCCTCAAGGAAACGACGAAAATCCAGAGCGCAGCCAAAGGCGAACCGAATGAGCAAGATGTGGGCAATGATGCGGATGACATTTTCGGATAAGCCCGCAAGGCAATCAACTGCAATGCAAACTTCTAAAAACGAGGAGATTTTATGACATCCACAGAAACCAGTGAGCCAAAACAGGCCGTGTCCGTGATCGGACAGGGTAGCCGCCTCTGTGTGGGCGGGCTTGGGTCCCATGCCACCACCATAGCGCGCCAAGTGATCATGGAACTCGGCGCGGAGGCCACATCCTTTCGTGCTGGGGCGGATGCCCTTGTGCTGCCTGACAACGCCTCGCCAAGTGAAAAAGCCGAAGCTCTCGGGCAGGGGTATGCGGTTTTCACTCTCTCCGAACTCACCCGCCTAGCGCGCGGAGCCGAAGAGGAGCGTTCAGCAATCGAAGCGGGGGATAAAACTCTTCGCATTTTGGATATGGAAATCCCATACGGACCTGAAATCTCCGCTCAAGACGCAGGGCGATTCAAACACCTCTGCCTCGACCGCCTTTTTCTCACCACGGCACGCAAGGCGGCACTTGCCGTTCGCCATGGCATCCCTTGCATGCTCGAGGGCGAAACGGCCACGGCCAAAACAACCGCCATCCTTTGGTTAGCAATGATGGCCCGCCAAAATGCGATCCGCGTGAACCTGAGCGGGCACACCGACACAGGCGAACTGGTCGGGCGCTTCATCCCCTCGACCCAGTCGGGAGAAAACCGCCCCGCGTGGGAATTCTCCGAAGGCTACATTCCACGCGCCCTGCGCAACGGCTGGTGGGTAATCCTTGACGAAGTGAACCTCGCCGAGCCCCAAGTGCTCGAGCGCTTGAATCCTGTGCTGGAACTGCCTCCAACGCTCGTCCTGACCGAGCACGATGGACGCCACTTCGGCGACGGAGGCGATGTGCCGATCTCGGAAAATTTCCGCCTCTTCGGAACCATGAACCCCTCGGAATACGCAGGACGCGCCACGCTCTCGCCAGCCTTCCGCGACCGCTGGGGCATCTGGGGACACATCGGCAAGCCGTCGGAACCAGAGCTGCTTGATATGCTTAGCTGTCTGGTGACGGGAGAAAGCCCCGCCTTTGTGTGGGAGGGCGTGCGCTGGATACCCCCGCACTCGGAGCCGATCTATCCATCGCTGGCGGATTTCCCCGATTTGGAAATGACCCTCAAATCCATATCCTCGTTCCACGCCCGCATTTCGGGGGCGGCAGGCGACAACGAGTCTCCAGCGAGCATCGGTCGTGTGCGCCGCGAGCGCTATGTATTCACCCGCCGCACACTGCTCAATGCGATGCGCCTCATCCATGAAAACGCCAAGGGCGCATCCCGCCTGCGGGGAGTCACAGCGCGTGTCATGGCGGAGATTTACATCCAACGCCTCGCCGACCCAGCCGACCGCGCAGCCGCTCTGGCACTACTCAGAGCCACAGGTCTCGCCTGATCCAGCTACCACTTTCACAACACGCAATCCCGATATATCCATGATTAAATCCCACAACCGCTCGTTTCTTCTCCGCGAACTCCAAGCTCTCGCCTGCCAAGTGACAGGCGAGGAGGTCAGCTTGATCGAAGGGGATGCCGGCGCGAGTTGGAGTTGGAACTGGAGGGACCGCATCATCACGGTGGACCCCGACTACCTCACGGAAAAATCTGCCGATGTATGTCGCGCCATCCTGCTTCACGAGAGCGCTCATTGTGCGATCACGCGCATTCACCACCTCTATCCCATCGAACGCCACCAACTTTATCAGGATCTTCTCAATGTTCTGGAGGATCTCCGCATCGAGTCATGGCTCGCGTCAAAATTCCCCGGCTGCGCCGTATGGATCCACACCGCCAATGAGCTGATTTTTCAATCCTTGGTTGGATCGAGTTGGTCGCCGAACTACCAAGTGCAGTTTCTGCGTGCCATTCTGGAAAAAGCGCACTCGGGCCAAATACCCGCAGGCGTCGCACCAGTGGTGCGCGAGGCGATGGAGGAGACGGGCGATGCAGTCTCCACCCAGACGCTCTGCCATCCCGGCATCGCACGGGGACGCGCGGTTGCGAGGGAAACCTTGAACGCCCAGCAACGCATGCTGTTGATTTTCGACGAAAAAATCCGCCCTGTCTGGGAGCGACTGGTTGCCCTCGACGAATGCGCAGGCCGTTCGCGTATCACAACGCTCGGACCGAAAGAGCGCATCCATGCAGGCGGACCGCGCAACAAAAGCATCGCACGCGCCAGAAAAGCAAAGGCTGGCGACGGGGGGCCGGACTCCCCCGAAACCCTGAAAAAGGGATACATGGAGCGCCAAAAATCCCTCTCACGCCTAATTGACCGACTCGCAAACGAGTTCATCGAACTCTTCGAAACAAACGCCCGCCAGAAGCTCCTGCTCCACCAGCGCAGCGGAGAATCGATTCATATCCGCACCGCGATGCAGGCCGAGGCGGATCCACGCCTGCATGACAAGGTCTGGTCACGCCGCCTGCGCCACAAAAGATTCGACCCGCTTGTGGTGCTGGCCCTCGACATCTCGGCCTCGATGCGCGGCGAGAACTTCGATGCCGCATTCGACGGGGTCGTCCTCCTCTCCGAAGTCTGCCTCCGCTCGGGCCTGCCGCTGGCCCTCTGGACTTTCAACAACCACACCAAACAGATTCTGCATCCTCACGGCCAGAGCGACTCTCCATCGCGCCGCCGCAAAATCGATTTCCTCCGCTCCCAGTGCGGCGGGGGAACGAACATGCACCACGCACTGGCCCGCATTCACTCGAGCCCGGAGATCAGCCAGTTTGCAAATCCCGTCGTCTTTGTCATCAGCGACGGAGAACCCAGCGACGAGTCCTCCACAATCGCCCAAATCACAAAATTCGAAGCGGAGGACATACCCCTGATCGGCCTTGGAATCGGTCGCGAAACCAAGGAAATGGCCTCTCTCTTCAAAAATGCCGTTGTCGACCTGAATGTGGCGGCCGTCGCGTCCACACTCTGCAACGCCGTGCGGAATGCACTGTATGAGCACATCACGCCTGCGGGTCCGCACTCCCATCTTCGTGCCGCCTGAAAATCCATCCACCATGCACCTCAACCTCGCCGAAAAAAATCCATCCCGACTCCTAAGCACGCTTCAAAACGCACTCGCCGAAAAGCCCAAAACGCTGAACATCGAATTGATCGGCCCCGGCGCGCTTTGCCATGACACCGCCCTCATGTTGCACGAGGAAATCCGCAAGCGTCCGCCTGGAACACGCATCCATGTGCGTGCCCGCACCTGCCTCATGGATGGCGCCATCCTGCTGTGGCTTGCGGCGGACACCAGGTCGATGAGGGACGATACCTGGATTCAGATTTCCGAGTTACCGGACGAAAACCCTTTCTGCGGCAGCGAGCACTACCCGAACTCCATCCGCGTCAGCGAAGAGGCCCCCTCGCAGACAGACTTCCGAACCCTCCTCCGCTACATCGGCGAGTATCTACCTGTCCACGAAATCGCTGGATTCCGCCTCTTCGAACCCGACCTGCGCGAGCTCGGTGTTCTGAACGACGACAAGTCACCGGATTTGCTCGCCCGGCTTTTCAATCCCGAACCGCTAGAAGGTGATGATGCTGCTCGCGAAGCTGCCACCACCCGCGCCAAACAGAAAAAATAACCCCTTATCCCATCAAGAAAGACACCGCATTTATGGATCAAAACGCAACCTCACCCGACCAGAGCAGGCAGACTTGGGACTCCCTCGCCTCCACAATCAAAAAGAAGACCGCTGTGAAAAAGACACCTCCGCGCCAGATCGAGTCGAAAGTCGAATTCACCTGCGACCTGTCATCGATGCCGATGTTTTCATCGCCCTTCAGCACGGCCGCGCCTATTCCTGTCATAGCCACCTACGGGATCGATTCCGCCCACCGATTCTGCATGCGAAACAGGAATTGGGATTTCCCCCGCATTTTAGTCGATAAGAAAGACCAGATCTGCCGCTCGGACCGCTACCCCGCAAACTCCGGCATCCATTGGCGCGATCTCATCATCGCGGAGGAAAACAAAGTCTTCCTTCACATCGAAGAGTGCGACCTCTCAGTTTACGCACCGGATATAGACACCGCAAAAAATGTCGCCACGAATTTTGCCGACAAATACTCGATGCCGCCGAAAGCGGATGTGGGTTGCTACAATCTCCTCTCCCTGTCGAACGAAGGCATCGACACCGAAAGCGTCCCGCTTCAAGACCGCAACAAGCTGGATGAAGAAAAAATGGACCTCTTCTACGGTGAGGGATTTTCCGAAAAAAACGCCGCTTTTATCGACTTCCTGCAAACCCAGCGATCCGGCCTGACCATTTTCGAAGGCACCCCGGGCACGGGCAAAACCTCCTACATCCGCCACCTCATCAGCAAACTCCACAAAACCCACCGATTCTACTTCATCCCACCGGCATCCACCGGCGTTCTCACAAATCCCGAATTCATCCGCTTCTGGTCGCGACAAAGCACCAGCTACAACGACCACCGATTCGTGTGTGTGCTGGAAGATGCCGATGGCGCGCTCATGACGCGCGACCTGGACAACCGCCGCGAGGTGGGAGCCATTCTCAATATCACAGACGGGCTGCTGGCGGACTTTCTGAAACTCCAGGTCATCTGCTCGATCAACTGCTCGCACACCGAGATTGATCCCGCGTTGATCCGTCCCGGCCGCCTTAACACGCATATGGTCTTCGATCGCATGCCCGGCTGGCGCGCCCAACGCATCGCCCAGGAGTCCGGCCGCGAACTTCCGCTCCAGAAAGACTACTCGCTCGCCGAAATCTTCAACACCCAAGCCACGGTTTTGCTCAACAAGCCCCGCATCGGCTTTGCGGCTTGAAAAAATGAACGCCTCCGATCCGACGACACCTCCCGACATCCTGGCATCCCTCGCCAAGTCGTCCGAGACTGCGGTTCGTCGTGCCGTGGCGGAAAATCCGAACACCCCTGTCGATGTTCTCAACACGCTTTGGAATAAATTTCCCGAAGCCCTGTTCGCGAACCCGATCATTGCATTCTGGGAACTCACCGAACCCGCCGCCCTGCAGAAAAACATTTCACCCGCAGCATGCCTCGCCTCCTACAACCACCTCCGGAAAAAAGGCGCTGATCTGGCACCCCAAATTCACACCCACGAGGCCCTTAAAAAAGCGATCGAGCACGCCTTCCGGCAGGAGGACACAAGGGTCTTTGCCCACGCACCCTCCGATCCCATCGCCGGGGTGCGCCTCATGTTTGTGAAAATCGCAAAGGACTACTCATCAAGCGCACGCTTTTTTTATGAGAAGGCACCCGAGGCGGCTTGGCAGAGCCTTTCCAACGACTCGGATCCTGCCGTTAGACTCAGCTTTGCCGAGTGGCTTCGGGGGGCGGTATCCAACGAAATGGAAAAGCCAATCCCCTCTTTCAACCAGGCCGCGCGTGCCCTGGCCGCCTGCAACCAAGAGGATGTTTTCCTCCAACTTGCGAACTGCCCGCCAATTCCTGCGGATGTCGTGCAGAGGCTTGCTTTGAGCGATTCGCTGGAAATCCGCAGCGCTCTCTCGAAGTGCACAAACACCCCGCCGGAATCCTTGGAATGGCTCTGCAAGGCCCCTGATGAAAGCGTGCGTCTCGCCTTCGCCAAAAACTGCCGACTCGCGCACGCTCACACGCTGCTGCTGAGTGACCCCTCCTTGGAAGTCCGAAAATCTTTGGCGTCCAACTTCCGCGTCGCCCGCAAAATCCTTTTGCAATTCGACCCGAACGACCATCCCGCCGTCCTGCGAAATATTTTTCTAAACGGTCATGCCGGCACAGAACTCCGCAGCCGCATTTTCACAAACGCCAACCCGGATCTAAAAAAGGTCATCGCTCATTCGGGATTCCGCCTCACACCAAAATTCTACTTTTCCCACAAAAACCACATTGCCCACGAAGTTCGCTCCCTGCTGACCGAACGCAACGGACTTCACCCGCAGATCGCAGCCGATTTGGCTGTGGATTCAGACCCGGAGATACGGATCAAAATCGCACACCGCCTCCGTGGGCAATACTGCTGGCGAGACCATGATGCGAATCTCGCGCTTCTGGAACTCTTCGCCACCGACCCAGACAAAAACATCCGCGAGTATGTGTGCACAGATTCCAGACTCAGTTTGAAACAAATCGAGAAGCTGGCGAGGGATGCCGAGCCTGAGGTTAGAATCAAAGTCCTCGCCCATTTCGTTTCCCGGCTGGAGGTCTTCCGTAATTGCAATTGTCCCGGCTCCTACGCGGAACTCTACCACGAAATGCGCCATCTTTTTTTGGAGGCCGCGAAAGACCCATCCGCATCTGTCCGATCGAGACTCTCCCACGCCAAGGAGACGCCGCCAGAGACTCTGGGAATCTTATTTGATGATCCGGATTCCGAGATTCGGATGCATGCCCGTGCACACACCCAGTGGCCGTTCGGCGCTGTGCTGGATTTTGAAAAAAACCATCCTCGCTTCAAAGGCACGACTCGCCACGGCAACACCACTCCCTCACTTCATGTGCTCCATCAATTCGCCCGCAGCCCCAACCCCTTCCTTCGCCACCTCACCGCCAGATGCTCCCGCACTTGCGCGGCGGACCTTCGACTTTTAGCGAAGGATTCCCACGCCGTCGTCCGCGAAACCGCTGTGGCAGGAATCCAGAAACGCAAAAAGTAAAACGCCTCCGCTAAATGAACCCGCCACTGAACCGCTTTCTGGATGCCCAAGATGACACCTACGACACAGCCTTGGAGGAAATCCGCAATGGCCGCAAGAACTCGCACTGGATGTGGTTTGTTTTTCCCCAGATTTCGGGACTGGGGCAAAGCTCGATGTCCACACGCTATGCGATCGCCGATTTGCGCGAGGCTGCCGAATACCTTGCCCACCCCGTGCTCGGAGCAAGACTTCAGGAGTGCACGGCCGCCGCTGTGGATCGTCCCGAATCCCTCACCGACATCTTTGGCAACCCCGACAACTTGAAGTTCCGCTCCTGCATGACGCTTTTTGCCACTGCCAGTCCGCGCGACTCGATTTTCCACAGGGCCCTGCGGGAAAAGTGCAGCAATATTCCAGACCCTGCGACCCTTCATATTCTCCATACCAAAAGGCGCCTGTGACACCTCCTGCGACACTCGGTGAGACACACTCCGGAAAACCAAAATGAATCCATTACAGCTCGAAAACCTGCTCGGCACTCTCGTTAAAAAACACCTCCTCCAATCCGTCATGATCTGGGGCGCGCCCGGCATCGGAAAATCCCACACCGTCGCTGCCGTCGCACAATCTGCAAAGATCGACCTCATCGACCTCCGCATCAGCCAACTCGCGCCTACCGACCTGCGCGGTCTTCCTGTGGCCGACCATGATGCCCGCACTTCGCGCTGGTATCCGCCGGAATTCCTCCCACGCAGCGGCTCGGGTATTCTTTTCCTCGACGAGTTGAACATGGCACCGCCAGCCATCCAAGGCATCGCGCAACAGCTCGTCCTCGACCGCAAGGTCGGCTCCTACACGCTGCCTGAGGGATGGCATGTCTGGGCCGCCGGGAATCGTTCCGAGGATGGCGCCTCTGTTTTCAGCATGCCATCCGCCCTGCAGAACCGCTTCATCCATGTCACCGTGGTGCCCCATTTCGAGAGCTTCCGCAGCTGGGCGCTTCAGAATGGCATCGATGAAAAAATCGTCGCCTTCCTCGCATGGCGCCCCGAGCTTCTGCACAAACGCGATCCCAAGAATCCCGCATGGCCGTCACCTCGCGCATGGACCGCCGCCAACACGCTCTACCTTGCCGGACTGCCCATGGACCCTGCCATCGGCGATGCACCCGCTGGCGAGTTCCGCGCCTACCTCAAGGTCTATGACACCCTGCCGGACTTCGACTCCATCCTCGCAGGCAAGGCCAAGGACACGCCATTTCCCTCCGAACCCTCCGCCCGTTATGCGGCATCGCTGGGACTCGCCATCCGCGCCAAGTCGGCGGAGTCCGTCAAAAACGCGCTCGACTGGATCACCACAAACGCCGACCCCGAGTGGATCCAACTCTTCCTCCACGCCAAACTCGACACCGCCCGTGCCGACAACACCTTTGGCGTCCTAGCCACCCACCTCGCGGCCAACCCTAAAATCAAAAAGTTCCTCGACTCCTACCGCAAGCTCATCGGAAACGCATGAGCTTATCCGGCTCTCATCAAAACCAAGAGCTGCTTAAAACTTAATTCTTAATTCTTAAAACTTGTTGCCTTGGATCTCTCACTCCTCCTCTTCCACCTCCGCAATGTCTCGCCCTTCTTCGCCTCACTGGCCCTCTTCGCGGAGTCCGTGATCACGGAGGATATCGAGACGGCGGCAACCGATGGACGCCGCCTGCTCTTCAATCCCAAGTTCATGTCCCAACACACGCCGGCCGAACAACTCGGCGTGCTCGTCCATGAACTCCTCCACGCCGCGCTGCGTCATGTGATTCGCCGCCAGGGCGCACACCCCGTGCTTTGGAATATCGCCGCAGACATCGTCGTGAACGGAATCATTTTCCAAACCGAGGGTCTGACCCTTCCCAAGTCCGCCTTGCGTGACGACAAGATCGCCAATTTCACCGTCGAAGAGGTCTATGAGATTCTACGCAGCCGCAACCCGAAGCTCGAAGACCTGAAAATCCATTTCATCGGAAGCGACCTCGTTCCACCCGACAGCAAGGATGCCTCCGCTGTCTTGTCACCCGAACAAATTTCGTCAAACCGCGACCACTGGAATGCCGCCCTCGCGCAGGCCGCCACCATCACCCGCATGGGCTCTGCAACGCACGGAAAACTGCCCGAGAACCTCCAAAGACTTCTCGCAGAGGTGACAGATCCCCCGCTCGACTGGCGCACACTCCTATGGCGCTACCTCACACGGACACCATGGGATTTCACATCCTACGACCGCCGCTTCATCGGTGATGAACTCTACCTCGACGGCATGGATGGCGAGAGCGTGAGCGTCGCGCTCTGTATCGATACCAGCGGATCGATCGACGACGAGACGCTCGGCCGCTTTCTTAACGAACTCCGTGGAATCCTCCGCGCCTACCCCAAGGTGGATATCAAACTCTACGCCTGCGACGCCAAGCTGCACGGCCCTTGGGCGATTGATGCCGAGAGCGAGGGCATCCCCAAGCTCCCCGGCGGCGGAGGCACCGACTTCCGTCCCTTTTTCAAGCACCTCGACAAAACCACCGCACCCGACGCAGCCATCTACCTCACCGACGGCTACGGGGATTTTCCCAAGCAAGCGCCAGAATACCCCACCCTCTGGGCGATCACACCTGGCGGCCTCGAGACAAAGTCCATCCCCTTCGGCGAGGTCGCACGCCTGTTGGATTGAAAGCCCCGCGCTTCGAGCGAATGAACTGGCGCGACCACATCCTGAACAACTCCCACGGTGGAAAAACCTGGCCATCGTGCATAAGCCCCGGTGGCCGCGTGCTCTACCGCTCCCCTGACAAATATCCCCAACTCCCCGCCCCCACGCTCCTCCGCATCGACTACCCCTACATCATTCTCGACAACTGGATTCTCCGCTTCTTTCCCCTCACAAATGTCAGGATGGACTGGATCGGCAATAGCACGGCCGGCTGGGTCCGCCAGCGAAGAGGCGACCGCAAATACAAAAAGCAAATCCTCAAATTCATCGACGACTTGGAGCGTGTCTCCCGTCACGGAATCTGACTCCACTCACACCCGCTAAATCAGACCCGGTGCAGCACGGAAGCCACGAGGCTATGACACACACATCTATTGCAAGCCGGATGGCAACTGATAATATATTCCCAACATCAGGAATTCCTGTGGCCGCGCAAGGCGGGTCAGGGTGCCTACCGAGGAATTGGAGAAACTCCCACGGTGGCTTGCTTGGAAAACCCAAGCGATGAGCGAGGCGAATGCCCCGAACAACAAAAATCTCCACGGTTCAAACACACACCGCCGCCCCTGATCGATCGGCGGTTTTTTGTTGGTCCCGATTCCTGGTGCGAAACCGAAAGGAGACACACCATGAAACAACTATCGACAGCATCCATCCGCATTCTTGCGGACAATCCAAACCACCATCTCTGGAACAATAACGGCACCTTCTGGTGCCACTACACGCTCCATCTTCCCGATTACACCAAGCGCCGCGTTCGCCAGAGCCTCGGCACCTGCTGTATCGAGCAAGCCCGAAAACTCCGCGACCAACTCCTCCGTCGCGCATTGAAGGGAGGTGCGCTGTGAGCACAAAAACAAAGCCCAAGTCGCCGCAGATAACAAAACCCGCGCAAGAGCCACCGCCCGCCACACCCCAAACCGAAGAGGCGCAAACTCCGCAATCCCTCCTCACGCGCCCCCTCGGTTTGGAAGGTTGGGCCCACCTCGAGGCGGTGGTGCTCGCTGCGCTTGCGTCGGGCGATCCGCTGCTCCTGATCGGCAGGCATGGCACCGCGAAGAGCTTCCTGCTGGAGCGCCTCGCCGAATCTCTTGGGCTGGTGTTCAGGTTCTACAACGCCTCTCTCGTGAACTACGACGACTTGGTTGGCATACCGGTTCCCGACGAAACACAGACCTCGCTCCGCTACATATCAACGCCCTCTTCGATCTGGGATGCGGAGGTTGTTTTCATCGACGAAATCAGCCGCGCCAGGCCGGAGCTTCAGAACAAACTCTTCCCCATTATCCACGAGAGGCGCGTTCAAGGAATTCTACTCGAGAAACTCCGCTACCGCTGGGCGGCGATGAATCCCCCGCCCGATGAGGAAGCCGACGACGCTCCAGCCTATCATGGCGCCGAACCTCTGGATCCCGCTCTCGCCGACCGCTTCGCATTTCTTATCGAGGTGCCGGGGTGGGATACCCTCACAGACGAGGCCCGCAAGGCCGTCCTCATCGATCAGTTCCGGGGGCGCCATGAATTCCCCGTCCCGGTTTCCGATCTAGTTGCAAAAACCCGTCGCATTCTTGAGGTCCTTCACCAGTCGCCTCCAGAAAAACTCGCCGAATACCTGATCGCACTGGCTCCACTTGCCGCCAAGGCGGGACACGAACTCTCGACCCGTCGCATCACCACACTTCTGCGCTCGATCCTTTCAATCCAAGCCGCCCGCACCGTGCTTGCGGAGTTGTCCGCACAGCCAAGGCCGGGCTGGGAGGATTCCGCATGGTTGGCCTTCCGGCACGGGCTTCCCGGCATCGCACACGGAGTGAAAACAAACCACGCCGCGCTGCTTGCCGCACACAGGCAGGCTTGGAATCTCTGCGGTCTCGACGCCTCTGATCCATGGCGCCAGATTCTTTCTGTTCAAGACCCCATCGATCGTCTTGCACTGGCTGCCCGCCTGGGATCGGCGATTGATGCCGTTGACCTGGCAGGTCTCCTCACGTCCGCCTTTGCGGCCCAGCCAGACAAAACCCGCCGACGCGCGCTCGGTCTTGTGGCCTACCTCGCCCTGCGCGACCACCACGCACTTCCAGCGATCGCGGTGGAAACCCTCGCCACCGAAGCCCGGGATGCCTTGCAACCCGGCTCCCGAAACCTCCAGACCTATGGTCCAGCCCTCAACGCCTGCCGAAAGGCGGCCTCCGTGTGCGCGGAACTCGGCAACAGCACGAGGGACAAACACTGCCGGAACCTGATCCAGAGCCTGCTTCCCGACAACCTGCGCGGCATCGAACCCTCCGAAGTCCGCAACAACTTCAACACCCTGTGGAAAAAATTCGCATTGGAATAAACACCGGCTTTCACGGTTTCGACCCTGCAGCAGGAGCGCTTCACAACATGAGTGTGCCCCCGCGCACCAGGTTTGAAGCCGTTGTCCGCCCGGTCACGGGCCAATTTGTCGTCTTCCGTATCGATTCACCAAATTTCAAGCTCACAAAGTCACAACTCGCCCGCCCGGTCTTTGCACTGGGATTTTCCGGATTCCCTTCCATCGAAGAGGTCGAAGCGGCCGCACTTTCGATTCCGGCTTTCCTGATTGGCATCAAACTGGATGACTCGCGAAAGGCGTCGTGCCGCCAAGCAACCACCGCAGCGGCCATAGCGGTTCTCTCGAGACGCGTTGGCGAAATCTATGTGCGTTCGAGACAACCCGACTACTCGGCCAAACATATTTTTTCAGGCCACCAATTCGCCGTGGAGGCGTGGGGGGAAGCACCATGAACCCGAATCAAATCCGAACCCGCATTTATAATGTCGTTCCCGCTGCCACCTGGCAGATGGAGGCGCTTCTCTCGCTGCTCGATATCGTAGTGGATGAATCGATACCCTCGGCTTGCGTCGACTGCTCTGTTCGCCCGCGCCTGCGCTTGAATCCAAGCTTCATCGCCGACTATTGCCGCACCGACGAACACCTCCTCATGCTCGTTCTGCACGAACTCCACCATGTCGTGCTCGGCCATACCCGCTTGTTCCAGCGCCCGACCCGCGCCCACAACATCGCTTTCGATGCCGTCATCAATGCGATTCTCTGCCAGCAATTCCGCGAAGAGCGCTATTGGTCGTTCTTCACGGGAGTCAACAGCGCAAAGAAATTTCCAGCCCGCCTTCTGCGCCCCCCAGCGGGCTGGCCGGACCGATTGCGCATTCCAGCCGACGCCTCCGAAAAAGAAGGGCGCATCCTCCAGCTTCTCTATGGGAAATCCACAGTAGGCGCCACCTACCTCGAGGTTTTTGAACTCCTCGTCGAATCGCTCAAAGGCGACTCTGCGAACAATTGCGTCCTCATCGGCAACCATGCGGATGACTCGGACCAGGCGGAAAGCGATCCCTTCTTCGGAAAGGCGATCCGCGATATTGTGAGCAAGTGGCCCCGCCCGGACCGCATCCTCTCGGGGCGTGACCAAGGATTTCCCTCCGAGGGCTACCAACTCGAATCCGCATCCACGCCGTCCGACCCGCTGCGCAGGGCATTTGAAAAAATCCTGCGCCAAGCAGGCATCCACGCCTTGGGCGGGAGCTCCATCCGCCGTCCTGCATTGGTGCAAACCATACGGGCTATCGAAACGGTCATTCCCCAACCCCGCGACCGCAGGATTCCCTCTTGGAAAGCCCTCCACGGGGCATGGCCGGTCATTTACAGAGGCGTCTTGGAAGAAAAGCGGATTCAGAGGGCTCCTCTTCCTATCGCCCATGTCTACCTCGATATCAGCGGCTCGATGACCAGCCACCTTCCGAAACTCACCGCAGCACTCCGTCGGCCTCACAAA
>Ga0209087_1000506_pt1 | contig 24689 bp, 24 predicted proteins | sample S_130805_EF_Meta_FD_187321 | JGI IMG/M metagenome (GOLD analysis project Ga0209087, IMG submission 187321) | Freshwater microbial communities from Lake Simoncouche, Canada to study carbon cycling - S_130805_EF_MetaG (SPAdes) (version 2) | ecosystem: Environmental > Aquatic > Freshwater > Lake ... | reverse complement strand
CGCTCAAAACTACACCAGTACAACTGTCTATAACGTCCAACTGTTTACTGAACAGGTTTATGTACGCATTCGCGGCAGACAGATGGCTTTTAAAATTGAGTCAACCGACCTTGGTACAACTTGGCAGTTGGGTGTCCCGCGTATAGACGTTAGACCTGACGGTAGGAGATAAGCATGGCAACAAAAGGTGTAGTAGCCCCACGACTCCCGCTTGCCCCAGTTGAGTATGACCAAAGGTTTATGGATGCGTTGCTTGGCATCTTGCGTCAGTACTTCAATGCGCTAGACAACCCCGGACCTGTTCTCGCGGCAACAGAGAGAACAACAAACCCTACAGAAGTTATCTCTGCTTTAAGTTGTGCTAAACCCAGCACTACAGGCGCTCCCACTATTAGCCTACCAACACAGGCTGATATTTCTAATCTCAGGTCAGGCGACGTTTACTACGACACAACTGGTGGAGTGGTGAATGGGGGCTATCCTTTACGTATCAAGCCGTGATACGATTGACTTATCTAAAGGACTAGCATGGATATTGACTCCTTAAGTAAAAACCCTAGCTACAAACAAATTGAACTTGACTATGTTGAGTTTGCTGAAGTAGATGACATCTGGGTCCGCGCTTATACCGTTCCAAAGTCTAAGACAGTCATATCCCAGCATGTTCATACCCATGACCATGTGACGTTAGTTTCACGTGGAACAATTGAGTGTTGGCAAGATGGTAAGTCGATTGGTGTCTTCACGGCTCCAGCTATTGTGACTATTCTCGCAGGTAAAAAACATGCGTTCTTGGCGCTTACAGATGATGTGACTCTGTGTTGCCTTCACAACCTTCGTGGTACGGGGCTAGCGTCTCCAGAAATTAAAGAGGTAAATCATGCCAATAATTAGTTCTTTTGCTGCTCTTACCGCTGAAGAAATTGCAGCTGCAGAAGCCGCTAAGATAGCCGCTGAAATTGCTGCTGAAGAAGCTGCTAAACAAGCCGCTATACAAGTTGCTCAAGAAGAAGCCGCAAAAGTAGCTGCTGAACAGGCCGCTCAACAAGGCATTACTCAGGCAAGTCAATTTGCCCCTCCTGATATTGGCACTAGCAATGTTACTAATCTTGTACAGAACGCTGGGCCGGGCATTGATACCGCTAGCGCAAGTAATACGCTTCCTGAATCTATTACTAGAGGTATAACACAGGGACCTAGTCCTTTACAGCCAGCAGGCGCTCCACCAGTAGCGTCTAATCTTAATTACGCTGCAAACAGTAACTCACTTACTAATGTTGCATCTCCAGCGTTTAACTACAGTCCATATGCGCCTGATCCTGTTACTACGCAAGGTATTAATACCAGCGCAGGGGCTCAAGGTCTCAGGGGCGTTACAGCTGCGGGTACTCCGATGAATGCATCTACTGCCATGACTGCTGAACCATCCGCGCTATCAAAAGGAGCAAGCGCCATTACTGATTGGATGGGTAGACATGAAGGTTACACAGCCGCTGGTGCTTATCTTGGCGCTAATAAACTAGGACTGTTTGATAATAAAAAACAAAATTTTAGAGAGGACAAATATAACGGCCCGTTGTCTAGATATCAAATGTCGTCTGACTTTAAAGGTAGACAAGCTGACCCAACTGAGTATCAGTACACCCCCCGCTATGCTGGTGGGGGGATTATGGGGGCAGCGCCAGTAGAACAAATGTCTAATAATGCCATGATGGGTACAAACACTATGTATCCTATGGCAAACATCTCAACATCCTCTTACGGCACACCCGACCAAATGGCTGAAGGAGGCCAAGTGCCTAGTTATGCTAGTGGTGGATTCTTTAAGAATGTATTAGGCGACGTAGCACAATTTGCTGGCGATGCAGGGGCCGGTGTCGGTCAGTTTGTTAACAACCTTGGTCAAGGGCGTGTAAGTATTGGTAGACCAGAAAGCGATCAAACCGCTGAACAAATTGCCAGAAAATACTATACAAATACAGCCCCAGCCCAAAATGTTAACCCACAGCAATATCAATACAACCAACAATATGCTGAAGGTGGAGTCGCTAGATTTAGTGGTAAGAGGGGTAACCTTACCAACTCGCTAGATTACTATACCGATCTGTTAGGTGGAGAAAGTGAACGCCAGATTGCTGAAGCAAGTAAGCCTATAGGAGGCCAAGGTGATGCGGGTAAGGTTCGTGATACCGACCCAGATACAACCTATTTAAGTGCACCAGAAGCCGCAGCGGTGCGTATGGGCAAAGTTAATGCTAAAGCGTATATGCAGGGGTTAACCCTACCTAGACCTAAACCTATCGGTAGATTAAATCTTAAGCCACAAGGAGTTAAACAAGCTGAAGCTGCCGCTTCACTTGATCCTGAGATGGCAGCGCATGGCGGCATTATGCATTCTTCCCTAGGTGGTTACGCTGCTGGTGGAAATTCTCGGCTACTTAAAGGGCCGGGGGATGGCATGTCTGACAATATTCCTGCAACGATTGCTGGCAGACAACCTGCCCGCTTAGCCGATGGTGAGTTTGTGATTCCTGCTGATGTGGTGTCACATTTAGGTAATGGCTCAACTGAAGCGGGTGCTAAAAAACTTCATGAGATGATGAATAAAATACGCAAAGCGCGTACTGGCAATCCAAAGCAGGGCAAACAAATTAATCCTAACAAGTTCATGCCTAAGTAATGCCTTTATTTCACATACCTCCACATCAACTACCTACGGTATGGGATAAAGCTGCGCCTCTTTTACAAAAGTTTATTGATATTGAACCCGACTTCATGACAATTGAGCAAGTTGAATTTGCCATTCGTACTGGCAAAATGTTTCTTTTAGTATGGGAAGAACCAGGCATTACTGGCGCGGCGGCGGTTGAGTTTATAGACTATCCACAGTATCGTGTAGGGCATGGGGCTCTATTGGGTGGTAAAGGCGTAGTAAAGCCACACGTATTAAATGAGTTAACCAATTGGATGAAGGCTAATGGTGCGACTGTAGCCCAATGCTGGTGCCGTGAAGAATTGGTTCCAATGTACAAAAAGATGGGTATGGAAAACACCCATCATGTAATGAGGATGAAATTATGAAATCGTATTCTAGAAGAGAGTTATATGCTTTAGGAGAACCATTAGGTGACTCCGCAACCTATCGCAAAGTCGATGGTGGTTTAATTCTTGGCGGGGGCGGCGGCGGTCAACCATCACAAACAACAAGCACGTCATATCAGACAAACATTCCTGAGTATGCACGTCCCTACGTTGAGACAATGCTGGGCGCAACCCAGAAACAGTTGTTTCAAGGCGAGTCCACGGGCGATGGTGGTTTTAACATAACTGGTTTCCAACCGTACAAAGCGTACGGCGGAACGTACGACGCACAAGGCAACCAAACTTCCTATGATCCAAGCAAAGCCATAGCAGGTTTTAGTCCACTTCAACGGCAAGCTCAACAGGGAATAGGTAACTTACAAGTTCCGGGCCAGTTTAATCAAGCTATGCGTGGTACTACGATGGCTGGAATGGGTGGGATGAATGTAGCTAATCAAGCTACTACTGGAGGTTTTCAAAATCAAGTAGGCGGGTACATGAACCCCTACTTAGATATGGCGTTGCAACCAGCGCTGCAAGAAGCCCAACGTCAGTACGGAATTACTGGAACTCAACAGCAAAGCGCTGCCACACAAGCTGGAGCATTTGGCGGGTCGCGTGAAGCAATCATGGCTGCTGAGAATGAGCGCAATAAAAACACAGCTATGAATCAAATCATTGGTCAAGGCTACAACCAAGCTTTCCAAGGTGCGCAACAGCAGTACAACCAAAACATGCAAAATCAACTTGCTGGCTATGGGTTAACAAATCAAGCATCAGGACAGTTGGCTGGTATTGCAGGACAACAACTTGGCGCTGAGCAAGGTATTTACGGCGCTCAAAATCAGATGGGCGCACAGCAGCAGGCGCAGCAACAGCAGATCATCAACCAGTCGATGCAAGACTATGCTAATGCGCAGCAATATCCGCTAATGCAGTTGGGCACTATGTCCAACATGATCCGTGGCTTGCCGATGCAAGCGCAAACTACTAATCAATATGCTGCGGCTCCTAACCAATTAACACAAGGTATTGGTGCAGCGGGAGCAACAGCGTCACTTTACAACGCTACTAAAGCTGAAGGTGGTGTCATTAAGTCTATGGCGTCAGGTGGTATAGCGTCTGTTCCTCGTTATGACGTAGGTGGTGATGTTAAAGATCAACTTGCTAGTATGGACATACCCGAGTTAGAAAAACAAGCTAGAGAATCTTCAAGCCCAGCTATTCGTGAGATGGCAAGGGAACTCTTACGTGAAAAGAAAATGGCTCAAGCTCCACAAGGTGTTGGTCCTATGGGTATTAACTATCAAGCCCCACAAATGGCTGCTAGTGGCGGCATCATGCGTTATGCAAAGGGTGATGAAGTTGATCTTAGTGCAACAGGTAAAGGTTCACTACAAGACCGTATTAATGCTGCATCAACTACAGCCGCAAATGGAGTTAATAGTGAAGGACAAAACGTCACTATGGCTGATGGTGTTAATTCAGAGACTGGCACTAAAGGATATGAACAGCCCGGTCTTCTTGGCGCTAAAGCACCTGTATTGCCTAACGCAGCTGCTCCTCCAAAAATATACAACAGTCTTCCTGAAATTGCAGCGATGCAAATGGAAGCAGAAAAACAAACCGCATTAGCTGATAGAAATACTGCGGCTATAGCAGCAGAAATAAAAGCCCAAGCTGGTCCAGATGTAGGGCGCGAAAATTATCGTAAAACTGTTATGGCAGAAAAAGCTAACTTAGCTGATGAAGCCTATCGTCAAAAGCAAATGCGTCTTGCTGAGTTCTTTGCATCTTGGGGTACAACTCCCGGCACAACACTTGTTGCAGGTATGACCGCTTTGAAGAAATCTATTCCCGGCATGATTGAAGACGAGAGAGAAGTTAAAAAATTACGCCGTGAATCTGACAAGATTATGTTTGACTTGGATAGCGCTATTCGTTTGGAAGAACAAGGCTATGCAAAAGAAGCCCGTGCGCAAAAAGAAAAAGCTGCCGAGCGTGCTATGCACCTTAACCAGTACATAGGCGCTAATGCAGTTCAGCTCAAACGTGAAGAGATGGGTAACGAGGCTAAGATCAAAGAAGCTAAGATCCAAGCCGGAGCTAGAGCGTCCGATAAAGAATACAACTATGCACGTCTAGACTTTGATAAAGCATTGGCGGCTAGTACCACAGCTCAAAATAAATTAGCTACCGCCCTGTCACAAGTTCAGGAGTCACAAAACAGAGATAAGCCATATACAAATGCTAAAAGAATTGTTGACGAATACAACGCAATGATTGAGAGAAATAAAGACAAAAAGAATTACCAACCTGACCCTCAGATAACAGCTGATGCTAAACGAGCTGAAGAAACTATACTGAAAAGAGAAGCTGCGGACAATGAAAGGCTTAGGATACTAAGAAAAGAAGCCGAAGATGCATCGCAAAGACTATCTGCTATGGCTAACCCTAGAAATAAAGATAAAGAGAAAGACAAAGACAAAGGTACAAATAAACCAACTGTCTCTAACTGGAAATAAACATGGCGCGCGATATTACGGTTACGTTTGACGACGGGTCATCGCATGTCTATCAAAATGCTCCTGACGACATTACGCCAGAGGCGGTTCAGGAACGTGCGCAAAAAGAATTTAAAAAAGGTGTAACTGCTCTTGATGGCGGTCGTAAACCAACTGCTACAGACCAAGCCTCTGCCCCAACTCCAACGGCAAGACCGTCTTTACTGACTTCACTTCCAGCCCAACAAGAACTAACTTCACGCGAAGGTGAGTCTTTATTTCCACGTCTATTAGGTAAGACTGTTGGTACTCCTGTTGATTATGTACTCGGACCAGTAGCTGACGTACCACTGCAAGTAGCGGCTGGTGGTGCTGGTGCATTTAAATCTATTGTTGATTTTTTTGGTGCTGGTAGTGCGGCAGGTAAAGCGCTTGAGAATACACAAGACTATTTGATTGGGTTGACTAGCGCGCAGTCTAAGAACGACTCTAAAGAGATAGCTCGCATTATGAAAGATGCAGAGGACAAGGGTTTCTTAGATCAGCTTATGGCGGCGGCTAAAGCCTTTACTGTTGCGCCTGTTGATCTAGTTGCTTCTGGCTTTGGTTCTGTTGCTCCTGTAATTTTAGCAACAGCCGGTACTATCCTTTCTGGTGGCTCCGCGCTTGCGGCAGGTGCTACCTCTCTTGGTCTTGGCTCAGTGATGGGTGGCGGCACAGTTAAAGGCGCAATTTACGATGCAACTAAAACTATTCTTAAAGAGCAAACTAAATTATCTGATGCGGATATAGAAAAAGCTGCACAACAAGCGCAGGCTTATGACGGTAAAAATTTAGATAATATTTTGCTCAGTATGGGGCTTGGCGCGGTTGCTTCTCGTACAGGCGCTGAAGCTATTTTGGCGCGTAGTCTTGCAAAGGGTGTAGCTAAGTCAGAAGCGACACAAGCTGCAGTTGCCCAAGCTACTAAAGAAGCAACAGAAAAAGCAGCTGCGGCTGGTGTTAAAAAACAAGCAATAAAAAAAGGCGGCGAAGAATTTATTACTGAGACTGCGCAAGGAGGGCAAGAAAAATTTGCGCAAAACATTGCTGAGCAACGTCAGGGGTTTGACACTCCAACAATGCGTGGTGTAGTTGGTCAAGGTGTGCTTGAAGGTCTAGCTGGTACGGCTATGGGTGCTTACTCTGGTGGGCGTGAAGCATACAAAGCCAAGTATGAAGTTGCAAAGGATAAGGGGGAGTCAGAAAAGACTGAAGAAGAAAAAACTTTCATGGATCCTAGTGACGTATCTACCGTCAAGACTAGCCAGAAAGATCAAACTGATGAACAAAAAGCGTTGCTCACATCTTCTGTGGCATCCAATGGTGCCCCACCTGCAAATGTAGACGAAATTGAGCCTGCGCCTATTGATGATAAAACGACGAACGCCCAGAAATACATGGACGAAGTTGACGCCACTGGGAAGAAGAACCAGTCAAAACTGAAAAAAATAGTTAGCGATCTTGGAATAAATGTTGAAGTAGGGAAGGGGTTCAATGAGAGAGCTATTACGGCTATCAAAGCCAAACTCGCAGAAGGAGCACCAAGTGCAACAACTACAGAATCTGTCAAACCAACAGATAGAGACGGTACTAAGTTGGCTGTTTCATCAGAAGACATCACCAAGACTGGAGATGAGACAACTGCCGGATCTGACGCCGATCGAGTGGTATCTGATGGAACAGCTATTAGACCAGCTGTTGTTGGAGAAACTCCACAGTCCCTTGCACTAAAAGAACTAAAGGCCAAGAGAGAAGCATTAACACAACAGCGCCACAAAGTATTAGGTGGTACCGACAAGTTACCTAGCCCCAAGTCTAAAAAAGGCGTAGCCCTTGCTGCACTCAATGCGCAGGCTATGGAGATGGATAACGAGATACAGAAAGCCGAAGCAGCTTTGAGCGGACTGCAGACTACGACTGCGCCAGTAAATATTAGAGAAGATGTTTACAGCCGCGTATCTAAAGTTGAAGACCTTCTTGCGGTATATCCTCTGAACGACATCAGAATAAGAACGGCTATTAACGAACTAAATCAAATTGAAAAACAAAACGGTATTCCATTATCTAAGTTTGACGAAAACGGTTTATTAGACGAAGGCGATGTTTTATCTGCTAAAGGAGAAGGTAAACCTAAGAGCGTAAAGCAGTTTTTGCAAGAGTTCATGAAGACTGGCGTGGCTGACCCACGCCTTGTGGCAGTACAGCAAGATACTACGCCCGCTTTTAAGATTGACCCTAATGCTACAGCTGATGAAAATCTCAAAGGCGCAATGGAACTTGGTAAGTTGTATGAAGACCAAGAGAAAGCGGCTAGTGAAGCGGCATATAACGAGTCGCTTAGTGGATCAGAACTTAAATACAACGCTCAGCAAGAATTAAAACAGACTGAGGCAGAAGCTTTCTATGGCATGCAGCCAAGGATTGGTGGTGCTATTTCCGCTGAGAACCGCTCTAACTACGAGAAGATGCGTGAAGAGTTCCCCAGCTTGCCAGCATGGGATAAGTTGAACGCAGACGATAAAGATGTTTATTTTGGTGACATGCGCTATGGCAATCTACCAGAACACCGTAAGGCAGCGGAAGCGCTTTTAGCTCATAGGACTGCAATTGGTTCTCGTGAAGCTGGGTATGACAAAAAGAAAAAATTTACGGGGCCACTAACTCCAGAAAATCAAGCTAAGTTATTAGCTGAGCTGGAAGCAAATGAGAAAGCGGCTTCTCCTTCCGGTCGCCGCATTATTCTTAACTACGAAGCTAACCGACGCACAGCATCAAAAATGTATGGTGTGAAATTTCCACGTTGGGGTGATTTGTCTCCCCTCGCTAGAAAAGCATATGTACAAGAAGTAATTAACAACGCTGGTCTGCAACATGACCGTGCATATGCGGCGGCTGCGGAACAAATAATTTTAGAGCGCGAAGGCGATACTAAACAAACCGAAAAAGAAATTCAAAGCGTTCGTGAACGCCAAGCACAGGTACGCAAAGACTCAGAGAAAGCAGCAAAAGATCTAGCAAAGCTGCAGCAGGACTACGCACGGGTTGTTAAGTACGATACAAAAACAGGAAGCGGTTCTTTAAAATTATCTAATACAGTAATAGAACACATTACTAACGGACGTCTAAATGCAGCGCTAAGTGAAATTGCAGAATCAATTGATAAAAGCGCTGATCCATTAAGAAAACCATCTGCTGGCAAGAAGATGATGGCGTATATTGCCAAACTTCTTCTTAACCTAAACATAAAAACAACCATACAGGTAAAGCCATATCTGTCTAACGGTGACTTAGGGCAGTACGACCCTTATGCCGATAGCATTGCTTTATCCCAGATGGGTGGCCTTACTGTGCCAACACTCTTACATGAGGTGTCCCACGCAGGAACTGTCCGTGTAATGAACATGTACATGTCTTCTGGACAAATTGGTCGTGATGGTAAACCGCTACCAAATTTACGTAAGCAACTAACTGAGAGTCAGATTAAGGGTGTCGAGCAAATCCTAAAAATTATGCGGCAAGCGCAAGCAGAACTTAGACAAGACTACCCTAACGCTTTTGAAAGCCCATTTGAATTCATAGCCTATGCTATGAACGACAGGTTCTTCCAAGCTGACTTAGCGCAATTAGGCTATGACTACGCTGACGTAAGAGCGTTTGATGTCAGGGCATTTGGTTCTGCGCTTGCCACAGAAGACATAACATCTATTCTGCCTAAAGACTCTAGCTTATGGTCTAAGTTTAAAAGTGCTATCGCTGGCATATTTAAAACGCCAAAAGGCGCGATGCAGTCCAACAATTTTATGTTGCAGCTGTCAGCTGCATTTGAAGACATATTGTCTGTACCAACAGGTGGAATAGATTTAGGTAAGTTGTCAGCTAAACAAGCTGAAGATATAGAAGCTACGCCTGAAACAGCTTCTGGAATTATGGATGCTGAAGCCAACCCTAGATACAAACTTGGCTCAAATGAACTACCTAAGTACGCCAAAACTATCTGGCAAACTCTTACTACTAATGCAGGCTGGCGCAAGATAGCTGGTTGGGCGCAGAACCGTCGGTATGAATCTAAGTATCGCCAACAACAAGCTGAATCGGCTGGACTACTAATTCGTGACTTGGGCTTAAACTTTAATAACTACTACGACCAAGCAATTAGAAGCGCTGCTCAAGCGGAAATGTTCTTTATCTCGCGTCTCCAAGCGCCAATGGAGACTTTGCGTTCAGCTATCCATGACTTTGCAAACTCAATGAAGTTAAGTGCAGAAGATGCCGTAGCAAGACTTCATTCGGCTGTAGAACTTTTTCATGAACCAGAACGTCGTTTTGTTAAATGGATGATGTCCGTACCACTTAGTAATGATCAAACATTAATGCATAACGGCAAGCCTATCAGTCCAGCTGAGCGTCGTGAACAGATCTTGGGTGACAGATTAAAAAATAAGCCCGGCATCATTGATCAGGTTGAGTTGACACAAGATCAGATGCTTGCTTTGCGCCAAGAACTTGAGATGCTTACTGGTGGGCGACTAGTACAGAATGAGGATGGCACATTTGACTTTCAAAAAAGTGGTGGTTATGTAGATGCCAAAGGTGGTAAATCGCCAACTGGAACTAAAACAGAAGAGTTTTATGCAATTGATTTCAACGTACTAGGTATTGGTAAACCGGATATAGATAAACGTCGCAAGGAACTTGAAGAAAGTTTTAAACCAGAGCAACGGGCTGCTCTTGATAAAGTCCTTGCGTCGGTTAGAGTCATTACAAAAGAATCAGCTGAACTAGACAAGATTGGCAACTACTGGTCATATCCCGTATCAAACCTTGTAGGTATCTACGGCTTTAACTATTACCTTCCATTCAAAGGTAAAAAGAATGTAACGCAGTCTGCTATAGAACAAGCTTACGATTTAGAAAGTGCAAAGAACGGAAAAGAATTGCAACAGTATCAACAGAGTATGGGTGGACGTTTTAGTACGTCTGCTAATCCGTTGCTACAAGTTATGTCTGATGCTACCCGTGCAGCAAGCCGTGCTGGTATGCGTAATCTAACTAAATCAGTTATGAACGCGTTACCTAAGAGTGAGAAGAACCCTAATGGTACGGGCATTATTGCTGGTGAAGTGACTGATATATATCCATTTTCTGAGCGTGACAATATTCCAATAGAGAAACTAAAAGGCGAGAACAGTATTGTTCATTATGAGTCTGATGGTTCTATTGTTATATTGCGGTTGGATAACAGAGAACTGCTTAACGCTATTAGGCATACGTTCCAAGACGCCAACTCGTTACTTGATATGTCAAACCGTATCACAGGGTTTTTTGGGCGTATGCATACTCGCTACAACTATGACTTCCCGATATTAAACTTTGCTCGTGATGCATTGACCAATGCATGGATTATTGGTGCTAAATACGGTCCAGCAAAATCCATTAAATTAATTACTGAGATGGCAACTCAGATTACTGCACGTAACGGTATGTATAAAGCAATGCTGGTTTCTGCATTGCATGACAAAGGCGATGCTGTAAGTATTCGTGAACTACAGAAGCTTGAGAAAGATGATCCTTATGTGAAGGATATGCTTGACTATCTGCGCGAAGGTACCAAGACAACTTACCTATCAGGCTTTTCTTTAAAGTCTCAGATTGAAGAGCTAGATAAGGGTCTAGGTAAAGGGCGTATTGCTACAACCGCTGAACAGGGTGGCAAGATCCTTGACGTCTGGACAAACATGTTTGAATTTGCTAGCCGTACAGCAGCGTTTAGTTTATTGCGTGATCAGTTCTTTAAAGAAAACACTGAGAAACACCCAGACTGGTCTAAAGAACGCTCTATGAACGAGGCTAGGCAAAGAGCCTTTGCGGAAACTAAAGAGCTTGCAAACTTTGAATCGGTTGGTGAGTATGGTCGTATGCTTGGCGGTATCTACATGTTTATCCGTGCATCTGCAACAGGTGCGGCAGCGGCTATTGAAGCCACGGCTCCAGCGTTTCGCTTTGATCTTAAAGGTTTAGTAGATCAGCTACCACCGGGGATTCGTGATGATCCAGAAGCAGTTAAGAATTTTATAGAGGACTATAAAAAGCGTCAGACAAATGCGCGCATTATGGTGACTGCGCTATCTGGTTTTGGTGCGGCTATGTACGTTTTGTCTATGGCTTCCGCAGATGACGACGAATGGAAACGTAATTCAACAGCAACCGACAACATGCAACAGTGGACTAGATATGCGCGATTCCACGTTCCAGCTAGCGTGTCTAAGGCTCTTGGTCTTGGTGAAAACGTAGTGTTTCAGATTCCTTGGGGCTTTGGTTTAGGTTCGTTTGCGTCAATGGGCGCACAAATAGCGGCTATGGGTATGGGTAACCAATCCGTTAAAGATGGTTTAGGTAATATGTTTTCTAGTGTGATGGACTCATATGTACCGATCCCAATCTCTAAGATGCCTGTATCTGAAGAGCCACTTAACTGGGCAATGGACACCATCATGCCTAGCGTATTACGCCCGTTCTATGAGTACAACGTAAACAAGAATGGTATTGGGCAGGCGATCAACAGCGCATCTAATCGTCGTATGGCTGATGCATTTACTGGCGGAGACCGGATACCAGAAATATATAAAGATGCGGCAAAGTACATTTTTAACAACACAGGTGGTGAATGGGACGTTGGCCCTAACACCTTGTATTTCTTTGCTAATAGTTATCTAGATGGCATATCTCGCGTTGCACAGCAACAGTACAACATGCAGATCGCAAACGAACGAGACTTTACTCCTAAGAACGACTTACCTCTTTTTGGTTCTTTCTTTGGCGCTAAATCAAACGTAGATTCCCGTGAGTTTGGTAAAGCTGAAGAGAAAATAAAAGAAATAGTTAAGAAATTAAACTCGCTTGAAAAAGCTGATCCAGAAGCGCGTTATAAATACTTTGAAAATCATCCAATGCATAAATCTATCATAGATATATACGATGACAACAAAGCAGATTTAGATGATTTACGTGAGCGGGCTAATGAAATACGTGACAAACGCAACCTGCCAATGAAAGATCGACAAGCGCTGTTACAGATAAATATTTTTTATCAGAATAAACTTAAACGAAGAATGCTAGATAAGTTTCAAGCGTACGATCCTGATCTCTAACCAATCCGCCATACCCGTACACCTACGTGTGAGTCCTTAACTGTGACGTAGCACTTGACACGGGTCTTGTCGCGTTTACTGCCGCTATCAACTGCATACATCATCTCTGCAAAGCGCAAGGTAGGGATGAAGAAACTATCACCTATCTCCATCCCTTGAAACGGAAAGATCCATTCAGGTTCTTTAAGTTCACTCGGTATCATTGAAGAAACCATCAGGCAAGGCAGTCTTGAACCAATACAGATTAGTTGGGTCAATCTGGATTGCGCTCTTCCAACCTGTAGTGAGTCGTCCCTTCTTGTCTTCTATTAGTGAGCCGCTTTGTCGCATCTCAAACTCAAACTCACGGCTACTGATCTGACACTCTGCTAGATACTTCTTGAGCGCAGTCTTAGATACTTGCAAAAGATTCTCATCACTGACGATACGCGCAACGATCTGGTTCGTAGGTTCTTTAGTGACCTTGTTATCTTTAATAACCAGTAGGCTGTTAGTGTTCTTATGCAGAAAGTCAGATAGCACGGATGGGTAGTCGGTGCGGTTGACCTTAACTACCTTATCGCGGATGGTGATCATCTCACGCACAGTCTCGTGATAGACACGGGAAATGTCTAGGGTAATGATGTTAGCCTCGTGCGCCATAGTGCCAGACATGCATGCCGCAGACATTAGGTTCTGATAGAAACGATACGTGCCGTCATCACCAAAGTCTCTATTAAATTTATCATCCCACATCAACAGGTTGTCATCTATATAACTGTCGCCTCGACGTAGACCTTCTTGGATAATCATCGGGCCGACGTGTCCATAGTTAAAGTTAAAGGGGTTGAAAATCCTTTTACCTAGTGCCGCGCCTCCCTCTGCTTTAAGCAGTTCGGGCTTATGGATTAAGAATTCAATTAGACGTGCGGCCTCGCCATCAGGGGTAGCCTTGATCAATTCAAACTTGTTGTAAGCGGATTGATTAGTGGTCATGATGCCAACCATAGAGGCCGACATCTCATGCTCTCGTTCTGCGTTAATAGAACCCTGCATCCTAATCTTAGCTTTACCGTGAGAAATCTTATGCACAAGCTGCGACAGTATCTTAGAGTCCTTATTTGAAATTTCGTCAACGCCAAGCGGGATGTTATGCAGACCTAGAAAGCGCCCGACCATGCCGTTGTCTGTAGCCTCAAACACACTCAAGTCTTTTGGGTTGCCCCACATACTTAATGCGGCATACATAGCGCCTGTCTTAGCACTACCAGACTTACCCAATAGACAAACAGTCACTCCAGAAGTAGTTGTATAGGTCATGTATGGGGATGCCAATCCGCACAGCATAGTAAAAGCATGCATCTCAAAACCGGGGTTGTTTAAATAGTCTGCTGACTCACGCCACTTCTCGTATGTCCCACGAGGTGTCAAGTGTTTAGTAAGACCACGCACAAAGGGCGATGCTGGCGCTTCAATAACCTCTCCAGTATGTAGAATTTCACGCTTACCAATAACAAAGCTTCGAGTAGGCCAAGCGATCTCGTCTGCTGGTTCTTCAGTCCAGCCCATTTGCATGCGCATGATTTCTGCTTTGGCGTTCATCTGCATGAACTGTCCCCATTTGATTACGTAGTTCATAAGGTGTGGTAGTTTCTCGGTTGCAGCAAACACGCCATTTGATGACATGATGGCTTTAAAGTTTTCTAGGGCATACACTTGTTTCATAGGCACGAGTATTTCACGGATGGGGTCTTTGGGTAACTCCAAGCGCATGAGTAAACACTCGCCATCATGTTTGCTAAACATCCTACGGACAGGAAAGAATTCATGTGGCAAGATCAGGATGGGGTCTTGCGGTACGGCTTCTCCCTTCTTGTTATATTTGTTCGGTGGCTGATAGTAGATACCACCATTAACGCCTCTTAAGAACGGAAATAGGAAGTCTGGGAAAGCAGAAATTGTTTTGGTATCCTCCTCTTTCCAAATTGATTCCGTTTTATCTGGCGCGGGTGCGGCTTTAAAGGTTTTTCCAAGTACGATTGGACTTGTGATCTTTCCTCTGTGCTGACATCCTTCGCATCGTGAGGGGTAGTCTTTGGTGAACCATTCACAGGTTCTCGGAGCAGGATACTTACTTGCTTTTTCTTCTGTTTCATCGTAGTCATATTTTTTACCGTTATGGTCGTAGTCCTTAGATATATCATGAATAGCGGTTGCACCATCATCACAAAATTTAGCAATCGATAGCCCAGCCCACCACAAAGGTTCTGCCAATGTCTTGCGGTTCTCCCACATAAACTTGATCTGCTCACACCCTGCACCTTCGAGGCTTTTCTTTTTTAGTTCTTCCCAAGTCTTAGCGAAGTTGTCCAACTTGAGCATCTGCTTGGTGTCTTCATCCAAGCCTTTAGATACTGACGCCAATACATCATCAACTTGTTTGGGCTTTGGTGCTTGCACCTCACCAAAGAATTCTTTCATCTCGTCCCAGTCATAGACAGGGAACTCATCGACCATGAAACATGTCTCGCGCTTTGGTTCAGACTTATGGTTAAACGTCTCAGGGCAACGCAAGATACGAGCGGCATCTGCTGATACTGCGGGGTCAATACTCACAATACTGAGACACAACGCTTTAAATTTTTCTGCGTATGGCTTCCACTCATCGCGTGGGATGTCTCGGTCAAAAGGCCAGTAGGCATGTATGCCACCGCCTGAGTCAGTCACTATGGGTTCGGGTAACCCTGTCTCATCAAGAAGTTTTTGCAAGGCTTCAAGCGCTTTGTCCTTGTCCTTGTACTTACCTGTTGGATTACCTTCGTCATCAGTCAATGCGCCCACATCTAAGTCAATGAAGAATGAGCGTTGGTAGATACAGTCTTCAGCCTTACGGCTATGTCCTTCAAATGTACCCATCGCTATGAACAAGTCATAGCCGTTGTTTTTTAGGTTTTCAATTGTGTCGATCGCCTCGTCGAGCGTCTCTGCAAAGTGATGCCGTAGTTTTTTGTTTTTAACCGAAGCAACGCAGTAGACACCCTGACTTGGTAATGCTTTCTCGTAGAATTGTTTTAACATGTCTCGTCAGAGTTGAAAAGAGCGGGACGATGCCCGCTCGGTGATAGAAAGGTAGGGGGGTTTAGCCCCCTTTTTGTTTAATCGAACTTTCTCCCAACCATATCTTCAAGATAAGCCTTAGCAGTTGCCACGTTTTTGGCAGGCAACATACCTTTGGCTGTATCGCTTTCAATCAAGTCGGTAAGTGTTTCCACTTTTAGTAAGTTCTTGTGGCGGATAGGCTGACCACGGAACCAACTGAACACAGTCATGCGAGTTACCTCCAGCGTCTCCGCCACATACTTAGTAGGCAAGTTTGCCTTAACACAAGCAAGGGCTAGGGCAGTACCTGCCCTATTAGGGTTTGCCTTATATAACTCAATCAAAAAAGCTTCGCTGTATGTCCGTGACATTGTCTATCCTTATTTCTTAGACCATTTCTTCACTACGTCAGATATTTGTTTCTCATCTGATGGTGAAGCTTTAGTTGATTCACGCTTGATTGGCTCGGGCATGTCTGCTTCTGCTACCTCTTCGCGGACACGAGAAGGGGCTAGTTCAATGTCTCCTGTACTATCAACTTGGAAGACGTTCATCTTCACTGCGGCTTCTGCGGCTGGGCTCTTAGACTGGCGTGCAATGATTTGCAAGACATCGTCTTCTACCCTACCAGAGGGGCTAAACAATACCTTGGGCGTAGGTGCTTTGGTATCAAATGCCATCTTAGTAATGACCCTACCTGCTGACACATTGTGTGACGCCAAGTGCTGAATGTAAGGACGGAAAGGCCAACGCCCAGTATCTTCTTTACCGAAGGCAGATGTTGCTGGCAACACCAACTGCATTACGTCACCCGCTGGGTCTTTAGGAAGAACCACGGCAGTGCGCCAAGACAGACGGCATGCTGAACCTGTACCGCCCTGACCAGAACCTTTGACTGACTTAGAACAGTCGTTGCAGGTGGACGCGATAGGTGTCTTTACGTCTGGGTCTGGAGCCTCAGAGTCAGTAGACCAGCATGCTGGGCTAATCTTTTGGCCTTCTTGGTACGCGCCTTCGTAGTACATACGGGAAGCTTTGTGCGCCATCTTGACGAAGATCACTTCCATGTGGCGGTCTTCGATAGCACCGATTTCCTTACCACCCGCATACTTGCGGAACACACCACCCTTGATAGAGATGCGTTTGTTACCTTGACGGGCACCACCTGCTACGGCAAGTGTGTCATCATCTAAGCCTTCAACGGGCACCATTGCACCGCTGAACATTGTTGCGAGATCATTACTCATTTGAGTTTCCTTTGTTACTAAATAAACTAATTAAGAGGGTTTACGCACGACTATCGTGAATTCCCTCATCACATTCACACCGGGGGGCAAGCCATCAGCTTTGCGTTCGGCAATGAATTCTTTGAAGTTGGCTTGAGCAATTCTTGCTTCCAACAACTCTGGCATTTCGTTATCCATAACAAACTTTCTAAACGCTGTGCCGTCGCTGACGGTGTAACGCTCACTCAGTTTGCGCATAACGGTGCCGTAATCTGTCCTAATGCTTTTGGCATTCGACTCGTTGCAGTGCGTCATAAACGTCTGTGCTAGAACATCTAACTCACCCTTGAGTTCCTTGTCCTTCACCGCCCACTCCGCTTCTATTCTTTCACGTTCGTTTCTAATTGTCAAGTATACCTTGACTAATTCATCCAATTTTGCGTCAACTATTTCTTCTACTTCACTCATATTCCTAACTCCTGTTTGTACAACTCAACCAAGGCTTCATGCATATTGACCTTGCCTCGAAGCATGTGATAGATTTTTCTTTCAGCCTCCGACCCTTGCAGGTGGACGACTGTCATACTGTTCTTCTGCCCGACACGATCAATACGCGCTATGCATTGCAGATAGGTTTCCACAGACATGACAGGCGACCAAAACACTACTGTGTCAGCGGCTGTCAACGTCACCCCGTGCGATGCGGCTTGCGGTTGAATAATTAAGACTCGTGGATTTGTTTGCGTCTGAAACCGATTGATGATCTCAGAGCGTTCCCTAGCTGGGACAGCGCCATTTATTACTTCATTGATTACTCCTTGTTGATTTAAAAATTTACTTACTAAATGAATGGTGTGCGTGTAGGGCACGAAAACTATGACCTTGTGTTGTGTCTCGTCTAGCACTTCCATCAGCGCATTAAGACGAGGAGACACATCAAACTCCACAACTTCTTTTGTATCGGTATACATTGCACCGCCAGAGATCTGCAATAGCTTGCTCAGCATTGCTGCCGCGTTTACCGCGCTAATCTGCTCACCAGCCGCAGTGATTAGCATCTCTTTCTTAAGCGCCCTGTAATACTTGTCCACTTGATAGGTAAGAGGAACTTCACGAGTCTGATACACCAAGTCTGGTAGGTCTAGGCAGTCAGCCTTCTCGAAACGGATAGCGGGTTGTAGGGCGGTGTATACGTCGTTCTTGCTAGTAGTCTTGGGCACCCACTTAAATCGACTTGCTTGGTGCATAACTTTATCTCGCCACGCCCCAAAGAATCTAGGCACACCAGCGGGGTTGACCAACTTGGCAAGTCCGAAAGCATCGAGGGGAGATTGAGATGCGGGTGTGCCCGTCATCATCCAAAGACGGGTCGTGGGGGTAATCAATTTAGCCAAGGTTTTCCAGCGTTTTGTAGATACTGTTTTATATGCATTCGCCTCATCAATAACAATTAGGTCAAACCCTACTTTACTTATCTCGTCTTCAACTGTGGCTACACCATCAAAGTTAATGATGACAAACTCATACTCTCCGCTAATAACCTTCTTACGCTTGGCGCTGTCTCCGTGAGCTATAGCTACGGTTCTGTGCATGGCAGTCTTGAAGATGTCGGCCTGCCACGCTGAATACATGATCGATAGAGGGCAGATGACCAGCACCCGTTTTATTAGCCCCTTGTTCATCATGTAATCAGCGCCCCAAATTACAGAAGAAGTTTTACCCGTGCCAGCTTCGTTGAAACAGAAGCACCGGTCGCGTAGCACTAGGTATGAGGCAGTAATTCTTTGGTGGATAAATGGCGTAAACAGTCCGGGCCAGTCGTACTCTTTCTCCATTGGGTTAGGAGCATCCCCATATATACGGACTAGCCGTTGCATCTCGGGTAAACCCCAATAGACTAGTATGTTTGCGTCAAAGCCGTTATCGTTGAGAACTTCAACTCTGTCTATGAAGCCGAGGATATGCTGCAAATCCTTCGACGGAACTACCATGTGGACTGCTGTGTCCTGTACAACTTTCATTACTGTCCTTTACTGAATTAAACATAGCCCCTTACGGGGGCTAGTCGATCAAGCCTGTCGTGCCAAGGGAGATTGACATCTAGGAAGCACCGCCTGATTGACATGGTTATTTGGGGGAAAGCAACTAGGAACCCCGCGTTACCCACTGCATGCCTAACAGTAACGACTACTTCCTGCGTTCTTTTTTGCTGGTCTCAGACGCTAATGCGCCAGAAGAGGTTCGCTTAAATGATCGGTTCTTTGATGGGCTTTCGAGTCGGACTCCGTCTGCGTTGTTTCCACCTTTAGATAGAGCCTTGACGTGTGCAACATCTTTTCCCGCACGACTGACGCCATCGGCATCAAGTTTTCTTCTGGCACGCTGGCGCTCCATCCTGTTAGGCAACTCACCTCTAGATTTTTGTTGTTCATATTCTTTTTTGTATGGTCGGGGTTTGTTGACGTAGGGCATATTTACCTTCTGACTTTGTGAAATTCGCAGGTGGTGACGGGACACCAACCGCATAGGGGGGTTCTGTTTGGATTCCAAACACCCGTCTCGAGTGAGGTTTCTAACTGTATCAGAGCGGGTACAAACGCGCCCCATAAATCGTCAATCTGACTGCGTGTGTATTCTTCATCCATGAAGCTGTTATGCACTATGAATAGAAGCCCCGCCTTGATGCGCTTGACCTCGGGGAAGTGAGCAAAGGTCATGAGCGCCATCAGCTTTAACTGTTTTGGGTCAGGGTACTTATTGCTACCTGTTTTATAGTCCACGAGGTAGGCTGTCTCACCATCCACAATTAGCAAGTCAACGATGCCCCGCACATATCGTTCGGGGTCATCAAACGCGCAAGCAGAACCATCACGGTACAAACCCATCTCATGCTCAGGGTAGCGTGTGCCATCAATCTCTAAGAGCGAGTCCAAGATAGGTTGAAAGTGTTGATAGTTTTTGGCAAGGGGCTTGCCTTCACCAACATAATCTTCGCAAGCTTTATGTACCTCAGTACCGTACGTCATCGCGTACGTAACACTCTTCTCATAGCGTTTCAATACCTTGACTTCGTGATACTGCCGTGGGCAGTTGACATACTCTTTGAGAGCGGAGAACGACCAAGTAAAACTCATTTGATTTGCCCGTAAAAAGAAGCGCCACAGTTACCGCATATGGGCATGCTTGTCGTGCCTTTAATGGCATCATGCCCTGCAAGTTCACACTCTTCGCGTAGAAGTGCAAGGGCTGGGTTATAGATATCTCGGTCGTATGGAATCATAAGTTCTTTTTCTTTCTTGGCACGTTCGCCAGATAGCTTGAGACGCTTCTCTATGATAGAGAGGTCAACCATAATTTTTTTCCTTGAGTTTGGCTTCTACTGCTCTTGCTAACGCAACATAGTGTGGCTTCATACCAAACACAGCATCTTGTATGTCTTCTATTTCTTCGGCTCGTAATCCAACCCACGGCTTCTTATATTCTTGAATGTCATCGTCTTCTTCAATCATGCTTGTCCCCTTGCTCTGACTCCTTCTTTAATCTATCACTCAATTCCTGCAACGCATCGGTGTACTCTTTGAGGGAACTACCAAGCCACCATGCTCTGGCTGTTTCTTGTTTCTCAATCATGCTTGTCCCCTTGCTCTGATTACTTTTACGTAAGCCAACAACATTTCTGCAACCCAACTCTGCATTGCTGGGTTATCTTTTAGCCCACTTAAGTCTGTTGTTTCTAATAACTTTGCACACGCCTCACGCTCTTCCAACACAGGCTCACGCTCAGGCAACGGATGCCCCGATAGTTTGTATGCTTCATCACGCCATATCTGTGCGCGTTGTTTGTGGTACTCACAGGTAGGGCAGTCAGCCATTGTTCTTCTCCATGAGTTTTTCTTGTACTGCGACCAGCAAACTGAATGATTCGTTTTTATGTTTTACACACAACTCAAAGCATTCTTCCTTTGTCAAATCAACCCAAGGCTTCTCCAACTCAGCAACCCTGTCAGACAAGACACGCACTAACTCAGTTAGCACAGCGACCTCTGCCATTAGTTGCTCTCTTGATGGTCGTTCACCATAAGCATCTTTGTACAAACCCAAGCGTGCGTTCTCATCATGCAATGCTTGCAGGACTGCCTCTTTGCGTTGCTTGGCTTGTCGCTCAATGTAGTTGAATGCTTCGTCTTCTGGTGTCATTTGTCAATTCCTTCTTTACTTATACTCTACCATATCACCATAGCTTTCGCCATAGTGTGCTTCACAAGTCACGGGTAAACCCCTAGCCCAGTCAGGTGTCCATTTCATGCACTCGACGATATAAGCAAGAGCGTTATCTAGTTCTTCCTCTTTAACCACGACAACTGCCGCATCGTGTACCGTGAGGGCGACCTTATACAACTGCTGTATTTTGAGCATCTGTTGTCCGACCACTATCCTAGCCAAGGCTTGAACTACGTTTTCAACTAGCGATCCACCCCACAGTGACACAGCTCCCTTGCGTGACTGATACTCGTACTTGCCTGAGTTAAGTTCTAGGTCGGGGTAACGAATCATTAGCCCATTCGGTAGTCGGATGCCGTCCTTTGTAACCATGACGCACCTGTTCTGACCGTAGTAGAACGCTTTGATCTTGCCCCAATCAGCAAGGTTTTTGATTGCCTCATCACCTTCGTCCCATAGATCAGTGATGTGACTGTTGGCGTCTCGGTATGTATTAACATATTCTCTAGCCTTGTCTTCGGTAACGACCGCGCCGGGGGGCGTTGTCTTGAGCGTGTGCTGAAGCTTTAATGCGCCAGTCCCATAACCGAGACCCAAGATGCATGTCTTGCCAACAAAGCGTTCTACTGGGTCAGCTTTCGTGATGGGGCGACCGTAAATCTTGGTTGCAAAGAGCGAATAAACATCCTCTCCTTTTGCAAACTGCTCGACAACATCATTCTGCCCTGCCAACCATGCGAGGACACGCGCCTCGATTTGAGACGAGTCGCAGTTGATAACGAGGTGACCATCGGGCGCAACCACCGCGTTCTTGAGAGCCTTCTTCTTTTTATCTCTTGAGGGAAGGTTTTGGAAGTTGACCTTGTCTGAGCCTGCCCACCTTCCTGTGTGAGCCCCGTAGTATTTGAGTGGGATGGGTAGCTTACCCTTGTTACGCTTGCCAACGTCGATGAATCTCTCAATCCTTGACTCTTCAATGGTGGACTTAGTACCCAGTCTAACTGAACATAACTGTTGGATGAATGGGTCTTCGTGTTCAGTAAGCGCCAAAAAGCCCTCATCGTTTTTAGCCAACGCATATGTTTGTTTCCCTGTTGTTTTGCTTTCCTTCGTTGGTGCAGTAATGCCATGCTCCAACAATAGTTCAGCGAACTGTTTGTTGCTTGCTAACTTCTTTCTAACTTGCTCTGCTGTTTCGCATTTGAGTTTCTCCATCAAGCCTTCAAGTAGTGCGTTCTTCTCCTCGCGTAGTTCCTCGCCACGCTCTTGCAGTAGGGCGTCATCCACATGGAACACGGGCTCAGTGAACATGCGCAATGTCATGTCTATCAGGGAAAACTCATCCTCTGGAAGCGCGCTCGACAATTCTTGGAAAAGCCTAAATGTTAGGTCTACGTCATTCTTGCAATACTCACCGTAGCGTGCCAACTCTTCTCTAGTGAAGTCGAGCCGTTGCTTGCCTTCCGCAGATACAACTTCATCGCCTTTTTTGCCAAGGTTATATTGCTCTGCCAATTTAGCAAGTGAGCCACCAACCTCCACGCCATGAAGCGCCCTCGCCATACATAGGGTGTCCAACATTTGCGCTGGCTTGATACCGAATATCCAACTAAGAATACATCCATCGAAGAGCGTGTTGTGACATAGAAGCGCAGATCCCTGGATATCTAAGCGCTCGAGGTAACCTAAGATTTCCTTACGTGAGCCCGAGAACCATTCCGCTGCGCCATCGTCGATCTGCACGCCCACGCCTATGACTTCAAAACGCTTGTCCCTGACATACTCTTCTGTGGTTTGGTGCTTGAACCCAAGTTTGATCTTGGAGTCGTAGTAGGTCTCGAAGTCGAGAGTAATTAGTTTCACAGTGGTGCGTCCTCGAGTTGCTCTATTCGTTTCTTAGTAGATGCGCGCATTACTTTTTCTAACACGCTTGGGTTTACGCGTTTGAATGGATTCCAATCGTTTGCGGATATTCTCGAGATGAGTTCGTCTCTCGTAATCAATTGCCTCTTGCGGGACAACGAGTTCTTGGGTTGTAAATCTGTGTTCATTTGCGCACTCTCTCCTTCGTGTATGCCCGAATGTGGGCGATTGCCTAGTTTCTTTGACAAGTGTCCACGCACCGCAAGTCGGGCATTTCATGGTGTCAATCTCCTAAATTATGGGAACTGGTATCTATCTAGCGTCCCACCCATGAGTGGAAGGCTAGATAGAAGGTTAAAGAAAAAAGATTACTTGGCTAACTTGGCGATCTCACGATTGAGATACCAACGTGCCTTGCATAGATCTTCGTGCTTGTCGCCCTTATGATCGGCTCGCGTAATGTATTTCACAGCGTTGCCCAAGTTGTATCCCAACGACTTCGCTTCGATAAAGTCGATCGTCTCAACACCACCAACTGTGTAGTGGGGCGGATGATTGACCATATCGGTGTGATGCGCCTCTACGATGCGTTGCTCTTCTTTACCCACGCCTACTTGATAGGCTCGCATTGCTTCTACCAACACGTCCCCCTGCATGCGTGCCTTCTGTTTCCACACAGCAAACTTGCCACGACCGACTTTGTGTAGACGTAACTTCTTGCGTGCGTTGTATAAAAGATTATGTGCAGAGTCCATCTTCACACCGATTACAGTGGCGATTTCTTTCGCTGTTGTATCGTGGTTATCAGTAACAAGTTTTGTCGCTCTTGCGATATTGCTTTTTAATTTATTCATTTGCCTTTTCCTTTTTGGTTTGGCGTTTAACGGATACGATTCCAACACCATGTTGGTTTCGTGCTTCTTGCATAGCATCTGCGAGTTCATACGCTAGGGCGGGAATAGTGGGCGGGTGTTCTCCTTTCATTAGTAACCCCACCATTGCAAACCCCGCATGTAGATCTCGCAGATTGCTACGATCTTCTTCATCGGTCATTACAGTCCTTTCAATAATGAATCTAACTCTTCATAGTTATCTTCGTTAACCACAAGTGTGTGTCCCCCTCGCCCACGAATATTCTTCATGTGGTCGAGTTGTAGTGCGGTTGGTTTTTTGTCGCCTGACTTCGCTTCGATGCCAATAAACTTTCCCTTGTGGCATACAACAAAGTCGGGCACGCCCATGCAACCAAACCCAGTGCCGATAGGCATGGTGAAGTAGGCATCATGTGCCTTAAGAATCTTTTTGATCTTGTCCTTGACCTTGCCTTCGGGAGTCATAGATCTTCTCTGTTGATCATGACGATTGCTATTGCAACTGCAACAACAATGATTCCCCCTAGGCACATTAAAAATACTGCCCATGCAATTGTTTCAAGCATTTTCTTTCTCCTTAGTTAGAGTCCCACCCTTCAGTGAGTTTAAAGTTAAGCGATCTATCACCAAGCAAAACCATGTATCAGATACACG
>Ga0209087_1000505_pt1 | contig 24690 bp, 22 predicted proteins | sample S_130805_EF_Meta_FD_187321 | JGI IMG/M metagenome (GOLD analysis project Ga0209087, IMG submission 187321) | Freshwater microbial communities from Lake Simoncouche, Canada to study carbon cycling - S_130805_EF_MetaG (SPAdes) (version 2) | ecosystem: Environmental > Aquatic > Freshwater > Lake ... | reverse complement strand
GCGCCCGCAGGATCGGCGGGCGCGCGGCCTGCGATGGGGTTTTCGGACAAACCCCGGGCGCGGGCAGCGCGGTGGCCCGGCGCGGTGGCCCGGTGCGGTGGCCCGGTGCGGTGGAATGCGCGAGGCCGGGCCCCGGGGCAGCGTTTCCGGACAAGTTCGCGGCCCGGACCGCGAATTGAGGGATTTGAGGCGCTTCAATCCCTCAATTCGCCTCAAATTTACCGAGGCCCATCGGGCATCTTCGTCATGAATTCAGTGGGTTGGGCGCTAAGAATTGAAGATTTTAGGGGGTTGAGGCGCCTCGGCGCAGCCACGAAGATTGGCGCCTCCGGCGAGGCTGGATGACGGCGGATGCACGGTTTCAAGGAGCGGCGGGGCCCGCGGGCCCCAGGCGAACAGAAAAGCACCGAAGCCTTGCCGGTGAATGAACCGGCCGGCATCGGCTCCAACCGGGCACGCGAGCAGGGGCCGTCGACAACCCGCGCAGACCGGCCAGGGGATCCGCAGTCCGCGAGCGGTTGACAGGACATGTCTCCGGCGGCGTGATGAACCGCCCCACGCACGAGCGAACCCGACAATGCCGACGACCCGGTGGACGCGTTGAATCGGGTGGCCGCGCGACGTCGCAGCCTGCTCGCCGGCCTCGCCGCGCTCGGCTGTCCCGGCGTGGCGCGCGCCCAGGCGCCGCGCCGGATCGCCCTGATCCTGGCTGGCAGCGACGAGGATGCCGACGCCAGGGCCAGGGCCGGCGCGCTGCGTGCCGGGCTCCGGCAACTCGGCTGGGTCGAGGGTCGGAACCTGCAGATCGACTACTTCTGGCGGGCGGGCGAACCCGCCATTGCCGAGGCGCATGCGCGCGCGCTGACCGCACGGCCACCCGACGTCATCGTCTCGAACGGCACCGCGGCGCTGACGGCGCTGCATCGCGCGACGCGCGACATCCCCGTCGTCTTCGCCGTCGTCGTCGATCCGGTCGGGGCCGGCTTCGTGCAGAGCCTGGCCCGGCCGGGCGGCAACATCACGGGTTTCGCGACCTATGAGCCGGAGCTCGGCGCCAAGTGGCTCGACGCATTGCGCGAGTTCGCACCCGATCTGCGCCGGCTGGCCATCGTCACCGACCCTGCCTTCGCCGGCTTCCGGGGGCTGACCCGCAGCATCGAGGGCTTCGCCGCGGAGCGCAGCATTCGTCCCAGCCAGCTGCTGTTCCGCAGCGTGGCCGATCCGATCGAGGCCGCGATCGCGGAGTTCGCGCGGACACCCGGCGGCGGCCTGTTGGCCATCCCGACCGCGCTCAACCTGCTGGAACGCGACCGGCTGATCCGGTCCGTCGCGCTGGCGCGGCTGCCCGCGATCTACCCGTTCCGGCAGTTCGTCCTGTCAGGCGGGCTGGTATCCTACGGGTTCGAGCCGCTCGACCTGTTCCGCCGCAGCGCCGGCTATGTCGACCGGATCCTCAAGGGGGAGCGGCCAGGCGACCTCCCCGTGCAGTCGCCGACCCGGTTCGAGCTCGTGATCAACCAGCGCACCGCGCGCGATCTGGGCATCGTCGTGCCCCCGATGCTTTTGGCGCGCGCCGACGAGGTGATCGACTGAGCGCGGGCAGTGCGGCGTCCTGCGAAACAGGACGACGGGTGTCGTTCGGCAGTTCCTGGTCCGCCCGTCCTGGTCCGCCTGGCGCCCATGTCGGACCTCGCCACCACCAGCGAGCGCCCCGCCGCTACGCCAGGCCCTTCACCCCGAAGGCCCGCGCCTGCCAGGCGACCCCGCCGCCCGGCACCGCCGCCAGCAGCCCGGCGGTCAGCGCCTTGACCTCGGCGACCTGCTCGGCCGGCAGCCGCTCGATCGCCGGCTTCAGCGCGCCGGTGCCGGTGCTCGACTCCCAGTAGTCCTCGAAGCTGGCGAAACTGCGCCAGACCGTGATCTCGCGCAGCTCGACCTGGCGGAAGCCGCCCTGCCGCCAGGCCGCCTCGAAGGCGGCGCGGCGGGAGACCTCGGCGCTCGGCGGCAGCGCCGGCGTCCGGCCGGTGGCGCGCAGCGCGGCGAGGATCGGCTCGTAGGGGAAGCCGCCCTCGAGGATGTCCCAGAGGTAGCCGCAGGCGAGCCCGCCCGGGCGCAGCACCCGGCGCAGCTCGGCGATGCCGCGCGCCGGGTCGGGCACGAAGAACAGCACGAGCGCCATCACCGCGGCATCGAACCCGGCATCCTCGGCCGGCAGGGTCAGCGCATCGGCCAGCTCGAAGCGCGCGCCGCGCAGCTCGGGCCGGGTGCGAGCGAAGGCGAGCTGGGCGGCCGAGGGGTCGACGCCGAGCAGCGCGGCGGGCCGGCAGCGCTCGGCCAGCAGCGCGGTGAAGGCGCCGCTGCCGCAGCCGACATCGATCCAGGAGAGGCCGGGCGGCGGGCCGAGCCAGTCGAGGAATTCCTCGCCCGCCAGCCGGCTCCAGCCGCCCATGCCGCGCTCATAGGCGGCGCCGTCCTCGAAGGCGATCGGTCGCTGGGGCGTTGCGTCGGACATGCTCAGCCCTCCCTCAGGCGCGGCATGAGCTCGGCCGCGAAGCGCCGCATCTCGGCCTCGAAGGGCTGGAATTGCAACAGGAAGGTCTCGATTCCGGCGGCCTGGAAGCGGCGGATGCGCTCGGCGACCTGGGCATAGCTGCCGACGAGGCCTGCCGCCGTGCCGCCATTGGTGCCGACGCGGATGCTCTTGGCCATGGTCTGGCGCATCACGACCGCGGGATCGACCCGGCCGGCGGGGCCGGCGCGCATCGCCCGGTCCTGGGCGGCCAGCGTCAGCAGCCGGTCATAGGTGGCGCGCGCCTCGTCTTCCGTGGGCCGGGCGATGACGAAGGCCGAGAGGCCGTAGCGCAGCGGCGGCAGCTCGCCGCGCGGCCGGCGCTTCAGGTCGGCGATCAGGGCGGCAACGTCCTCCAGCTTCTGGCCGTTGATGAACCAGGTATCGGCCATGGCGGCGGCCAGCGCGCGGGCCGGCTCGCTCTCGCCGCCGAGATAGATCCGCGGCCGGGCGCGCCAGGATGATGTCGGCAGCAGCCGGTAGTCGGTGACCTGGAAGTGCCGGCCATGATGCGTGACGGTCTCGCCGGTGAAGAGCTTGGCGACCACCTCGAGCCACTCGGCGCCGTAGTCGTAGCGCGCATCGTGCTCGGGGAAGGGCAGGCCGGCATTCTCGAGCTCGGCGCCGTTCCAGGCATTGACCAGATTGATCGCAAAGCGGCCCTGGCTGATCTGCTCGATGCCCATCGCCATCTTGGCGAGCACGACCGGATGGTAGAGCAGCGGCTTGATGGCGGCGATCAGCTCGATGCGGCTGGTGGCCTCGGCCAGGGCGGCGGCGGCGGTCCAGGCCTCGAGCTGGTCGAAGGCCGGGTTGTAGGGATTGGCGGTGTGCTGGGCGATCAGCGTGGTGTCGAAGCCGAGCGCCTCGGCCTCCAGCACCAGCGCGCGGTTGCGCCGCCAGGAGGCATCGAAGGGCTCCTCCGGGTCATGGAAGGCGCCGCGGCTGCCATGCACGAGCGCCCAGATGCCGAAGCGTGGCGGGTCCCCTGTCATGCCGGCCAGCCTGCGCGCCTTGCGCCCGCCAGGGAAGCCCGGCAGAGCGGGGCGGGTGCAGGACCTCGCCATCGCCTATCCGCCGCTGCTGGTGCTGGGGCTCGCCGCCGCGGGGGCGCTGATCGGCCTGGTCGGCGGGCTGCTGGGCATCGGCGGCGGGGTGATCGCGGTGCCGCTGCTGCTGGAACTCTGGTCGGCGCTGGCGCTGCCGGCGGCCGAACGCACGCTGCTCGCGGTCGGCACGGCGCAGGCGGTGATCCTGCTCTCGGCGCTGGTGGCGGCGCGCGCGCATGCCCGCGCCGGCACGATCGATGCCGGCGTGGCGCGGGCCTGGGCGCCGGCGATGCTGGCGGGGGCGGCGCTCGGGCTGCTGGCCGCGCCGTGGATCCCACCCGGGCCGGCGCGGCTCGGCTTCGCGCTGATCGCGGCGCTGCTCGGGGTGCAATTGCTGCTGGGCGGGCGGTTTCGGCTGGCGGCGGCGCCGCCGCAGGGCGCGCTCGGCACGCTGCCGCCCGGGCTGATCGGCGCGGCCTCGGCGGCGCTCGGGATTGGCGCCGGCACGCTGAGCGGGCCGGTGCTCTCGGCACTCGGTGTGCCGCTCGGCCGGGCGGTCGGCGCCGGGGCGGTGTTCAACCTGGTGGTGGCGGGGCCGGCGGTGCTGGCCTTCGCCTGGCAGGGGCTGGGACGGCCTGGCCTGCCGCCGGATGCGGTGGGCTATGTCGCGCTTGGCGCGACGGTGCTGCTGGCGGGGCCGGCGATGCTGGTGGCGCCCTTCGCGGCGCGGCTGTCGGCGCGGCTGCCGGTCGGGCTGCTGCGGCGGGTCTTCGCGCTCTGCCTGTTCGGGATCGCGCTGCGGCTGGTCGCGCGGGGCGGGTGAAACCTGCGCGCCCATTCGCGCGGCGGGGGCGCTATTTTCTCGCTGCAGCATCGGAAACGTCAGGCAAACTGGACAGACGTGAACGAAGGGTGAAAATCCTCTTGCCTGTCGGTTCGTCCTTTGTTCTAATGCTCGGCATGACGACCGCCACATACGACGATGCCGGCTTCGCCATCCCGCCGAGGCCCCGCCGGCCCCGCCCCATCCCGCTCCGGCTCCGGCCGCCGCTGCTCGGCCGCCCGCTGCTCGACCTGCCGCCGGTGCAGGAGGCGAGCCTGATCGGCATGGTCGCCCTCGGCCTCGCCTGGGCCGGCGCCGAGCTGGCCTTCCGGCTGAGCGGGCTCTGACCGGGCTCTGACGGGGCCGGGTTCGACCCGGCCATCCACGCCGGGTTAACCCGGTTTTCACCCGCGGCATCGATGCTCCCCCGTGTGGGTCTGGACGACCTGGACCTCGGAACGGAGGAAAACCCGTATGCCGCTCAATTCCGTCAACACCAATGTCGGCGCCGCGGTGGCGCTGGCATCACTGAACAAGACCTCGGATGCGCTGACCGCCGCGCAGAAGCGCATCTCGACCGGCTTCCGCGTGGCCGATGCCAAGGACGACGGCGCCGCCTTCGCGGTGGCCGAGCGGGTCCGTGGCGAGGTCGCCGCGACGCAATCCGCCAATGAGCAGCTGGGCGGTGCGCAGGGCCTGCTCGACGTGACCCAGGCGGCGCTGCAGAACGTCTCGACCACGCTGCAGACGCTCAAGGGCATCACCGTCAAGCTGGCCGACGGCACCATCACCACCGACCAGCGCTCGCAATACCAGGCGCAGGTCAAGCAGCTGGCGACCAACATCCAGAACTACATCAAGGACGCCACCTACAACGGCACCAACATCCTCTCGAAGGCGCAGAGCCTGTCGGTGGTGCGCAACGGCGCCGGCCAGACCTACAATTTCGCCGGCTATTCCGGGCTCTCGAGCATCTTCAACCAGATCTCGACCGCCAATACCTGGACCTCGACCTCGGCCGCCTCGGCGCTGTCGAGCGGCGGCGCGGTCACCAAGGCGATCTCGAACACGCTGACGCAGCTCAACAACTTCGGCAGCTATTCGAACTACGTCACCGCCCAGATCACCTACAACAAGGCGAAGATCGACGCCCAGAACAGCGGCCTCGGCGCGCTGGTGGACGCCGACCTGGCGAAGGAATCCGCCACCCTGCAGTCGCTGCAGATCCGCCAGCAGCTTGGCACCCAGGCGCTCTCCATCGCCAACCAGGCGCCGCAGACCCTGCTGAGCCTGTTCCGCTGAGCCTTCGCTAGACCGCGTCGCCCCCGACCGCACCATGGTCGCCGCGGGCCCGCCGGCAGGAAGCCGGCCGACGCACCCCGCCGCCGCGAGGCGGGCCGGGACTGCCCAGGACGAAGACCCGATTGCATGGGCGGCCTGAGGCCGCGCGCCGAGAGCAAGGATTGCCGCGCATGACCACCGAGACCCAGCTGGCCGAAGCCGCGCCGCCGCCGCGCCCCGCCGCGGGTGCCGCCGCCTATCGCCGCCGCATGACGGCCAAGCAGATGGAGGCCGAGGTCTTCGCGCGTGCCAACCGCGTCATCCGGGAGCTCGATCCCGCCAACCCGATCGCCCGCGCCCGCGCCATCGCCGACAACCGCCGGCTCTGGGACGCGGTCTATGGCTGCGTCGTCGACCCGACCAATGCCCTGCCGCAGCAGCTGCGCGCCCAGATCGCCGGCGTGGCCCTCGCCGTGATCCGCGAATGCGAGAAGCCGGCGCCCGATCTCGGCTTCGTCTCCGAGATGAACGAGATCTTCGCCGGCGGCCTCTGGCGCTGAGGAGCCGATCCGATGTCCGCAGCCCCCGCCGCCGCCGCCTTATCCCCTGACACCCTCGACCCGGCCGCGGCGCTCGCGGCCCAGCGGCTGCGCGCCTCGGCCCGCGCCCTGGTCGAGTCCGGCGCTGCCGCAAGCGCGCTGCCGCTGCTCGACCGGCTCGGCCGGCTCGCCGGCCTTGCCGCCGAGGCCGCCGGGCTGCGGGCCGAGGCGCTGCTCGCGCTCGAGCAGCTCGAGCCGGCCGAGGCCGCCGCGGGACTGGCGCTCGCCGAGGCGCCGGAGGCGCCGGCGCTGCGCGTGCTCCGGGCCCGCATCCGGCGCGCCCGCGGCGATGCCCCGGGCGCCGTCGAGGATGCCGCCGCCGCGGTCATGGCCAGGCCGGCCGAGCCGGAGGCCAAGGTGCTGCTCGCCGAATGCCTGCTCGATGCCGGCCTGCACGACGAGGCGGTCTGGTTCCTCGGCGAGGCGCTGCGGGCCCGGCCGGACGACGTCACGCTGATGGCGAAGCTCGGCCGCGCCATGATGCTGGCCGGCGCGCTCGAGGCCGCCGAGGAGCTGCTCGCGCATTGCGCCGCCCTCGCACCCCGGCTCGGCGGCGTCGCCGGGCTGCGCGCCCAGACCCGGCTGCTGGCCGGCGAGCCCGAGGCGGCCGAGGCCATGGCCCGCGCCGCCATCGCCGAAGGCCGGGTCGAGAGCGGCGTCTACAGCGTGCTCGGCCACGCTCTGGTCGCGCAGTACCGCATCGCCGAGGCCGGCCCCGCCTTCGCCGCCGCCGCCCGGCTCGCGCCGCAGGACCGCTATCTCGCCGAGCTGGCCGCGGCGACCGCGGCCGGTACTGCGTGAGCCCCACCCGGTGACCCTCATCGAGCCGCGCTGGCAGGCGGGCCTCGCGGCGCTGGCCGCGGGCACGCCGGGTGCTGCGGTCGAGCTGCTGCGGGAGGCCGCGGCGGCCGGCGAGGGCGGCGGCTTCGCCGCGCTCAACCTCGGCCTCGCGCTCGAGCAGCTCGGCCGGCTGGAGGAGGCCGCCGCCGCGCTCGAGGAAGCCGCCGCGGCGTTGCCCGACCACCCCGAGCCCTGGTTTCGGCTCGGCACCATCGCCGGGCTGCGCGGCGAGGGTGCGCGCGCCGAGACGCTGTTGCGCGCCGCGCTCGATCGCGCGCCCGGCCACGTGACGGCGCTCGCCGCCCTGGCCGCGCTGGCCGAGGAGGCCGGCCGGATGCCGGAGGCGGCGGCGCTGATCGCGCGCGCCCGCGCCGCCGACCCGGAGGAACCCGAGCTCGATTTCGCCGAGGCGCGGCTCGCGCTGCGGCGCGGCGCGCTCGATGCGGCGATCGAGCGGACCGAGGCGGTGCTGGCCCGCCGCCCCGCGCATCTCGAGGCGGCGGCGCTCTGGGCCGAGGCGCTGCGCGCGCGGGATGGCGAGGCGGTGGCCGCCGTGACGATCGCGGCGCGCGAAGCGGCCGATCCGCTCGGCGCCAATTGGGCGCTCGCCGCCGCCCGGCTGCACGCGATGGCCGGTCGCGCGGCGGAGGCGCTGGCCGAGCTGCATGCCGCCGATGCGCTGGCGCCGGAGGATGCCGCCATCACCGCCGCGCTCGGCATGGCGCTCGCCGATATCGGCGACCGGTCGACCGCCGAGCAGGTGCTGCGCGCGGCCATCGCGCTGCGGCCCAACCAGTTCGAGCTGCGCAATCGCCTCGCCACGCTGCTCTACCGCTGCCACCGCTATGCCGAGATGGACCGGATCCTCGAGGAGGCGATCGCCGCCTTCGGGCCGGAGCCGACGCTCAGGCTGAACCGCGCGCTGGCGCTGAACGCGCTCGGCCGGCAGCGCGAGGCGCTCGATCTCGCCGACGAGACCATGGCCCGGCCGGGGGCGGGGCTGCGCGGCGACATCACCCGGATCTCGCTGCTGGCCTACCACCCGGAGGAAGGCACCGGCGCCGCGCTGCGCGCCCAGGCGGCGCGGATCGGCGCGCATCTCGGCCCGGCACCGCCGGCGCCGGCGCGGCCGCGCGACCCCGACCGGCGGCTGCGGGTCGGGCTGCTCTCGGGCGGGCTCGGCCAGCATCCGGTCGGCTGGCTGACCTTGGCGGGCCTCGAGGCGCTGCCGGCCGCGGAGTTCGAGCTCGCCGCCTATTCGCTGAAGCCGCGCGAGGACTGGCTCGGCGCGCGCTACAAGGCGCTCTGCGCGACCTGGCGCGACATGGCGCTGGCCGAGGACCGGGCGATCGCCGAGATGATCCGCGCGGATGGCTGCGACATCCTGCTCGACCTCGGCGGCTTCGGCGATTGCGGCCGGCCGGGCGTGATGCAGCAGCGGCCGACGCCGGTGCAGATCAAATGGGTCGGGTCGCAATTCTCGACCACCGGCATCCCGGCCTGCGACTGGATGCTGACCGACCGCTGGGAGACGCCCGCGGGCTTCGAGCCGCTGTACTCGGAGCGGCTGCTGCGGCTGCCGGACGGCTATCTCTGCTACCTGCCGGCGCCCTATGCGCCCGCGGTCGGGAAGCTGCCGGCGCTGGCGCGCGGCCATGTCACCTTCGGCTGCTTCAACAACCTTTCCAAGGTCACGCCCGTCGTGCTGCGGGTCTGGGCGGAGATACTGGCGGCGCTGCCGGCGGCGCGGCTGGTGCTGCGCAACCATGCGCTGGCCGAGGCGGCAACGCGCGAGGGGCTGGCGGCGCGGCTCGCGGCGCTCGGTGTCGCACCCGGGCGGGTCGAGATGCATGGCGGCGTGGCGCATGAGGCGCTGCTGGCGGCCTATGGCGAGGTCGACATCGCGCTCGATCCGTTTCCCTATACCGGTGGGCTGACGGTCTGCGAAGCGCTCTGGATGGGCGTGCCGGTGGTGGCGCTGACCGGCGACAGCTTCTGCGGCCGGCATGCGCTGAGCCATCTCTGCAATGTCGGGCTGGCGGATTGGGCGGTGGCGGATGCGCGCGGCTATGTCGCGCGCGCGCTGGCGGCGGCGGCCGACCTGGCGGGGCTGGCGGCGTTGCGGGCCGGGCTGCGCGGGCGGGTTGCGGCCTCGCCGCTGGTCGATGCGCCGCGCTTCGGGGTCGCACTCGGCGCGGCGCTGCGCTTCGCCTGGCGCGACTGGTGCGCCACGCCGGCGCCGTAACCGCGCGGGAACCCCTGGCGAAGCGCCTCGTTGGCACAACCTGTTGCCGTGCGGCCGCTACGGTCGATGCGGAAGGGGCGCGACTGGGCTAGGCTTGGCCATCCGTTCCGGCAGGAGAGGCGCGAGGCATGACCTTCATCGACAGGCGGGCGGCCGGCTCGCTCGCGGCGCGCTATGCCGCGACCCGGGCGCGGACCGAGGCGCTGGCCGCGCCGCTCTCGCCCGAGGACCAGTGCATCCAGTCCATGCCGGATGCCAGCCCGACCAAGTGGCACCGCGCGCATACCACCTGGTTCTTCGAGACCTTCGTGCTGCTGGCCCACCAGCCGGGCTATCGCCGGCTGAACGAAGACTACGCCTTCCTGTTCAACTCCTACTACGAGGCGGCGGGGCCGCGGCATGCCCGGCCGAAGCGGGGGATGCTGACGCGGCCCGACTGCGCCGCGATCGGCGCCTATCGCGCCCATGTCGATGCCGCGATGGCGAGGCTGCTGGCCGAGCCCGCGGCCGAGGTCGCGACGCTGGTCGAGCTCGGCCTGCAGCATGAGGAGCAGCACCAGGAGCTGCTGCTGACCGACGTCCTGCATGCGCTGTCCGAAAACCCGCTGCTGCCGGCCTATGACTGTGGCTGGCGCGAGACCGCGGCGGCGGGCGGGGCGATGGGCTGGGTCGACCTGCCCGAAGGCGTCGCCGAGATCGGCCATGCCGGCGGCGGCTTCGCCTTCGACAACGAGACGCCGCGGCACAAGGTGTTCCTCGCGCCGGCGCGCATCGCCGACCGTCTCGTGACCAATGCCGAGTGGCAGGACTTCATCGCCGATGGCGGGTATCGGACGTCGTCGCTGTGGATGAGCGAGGGCTGGGCGATGTGTGCGGCCGAGGGCTGGCAGGCGCCGCTGCACTGGCAGGCGCGCGACGGGGCCTGGCTGGGCTTCGGGCTGGCCGGGCTGGCGCCGCTTGACCCCACGGCGCCGGTGCGGCACCTGTCGTGGTACGAGGCGGATGCCTATGCGCGCTGGGCGGGGAAGCGGCTGCCGACCGAGGCGGAGTGGGAGGTGGCGGCCGCAGCGCCCGGCTTCCGCGACGCGACCGGCCTCGCCTGGCAATGGACCGGCAGCGCCTACCGGCCCTATCCGGGGTTTCGGCCCTGGGAAGGCGCGGTCGGCGAGTACAACGGCAAGTTCATGAGCGGGCAGATGGTGCTGCGCGGCGGCTCCTGCGCCACGCCGCCCGGCCATGCCCGGCCGAGCTACCGCAATTTCTTCCCCGCCGGCGCGCGCTGGCAGTTCACGGGCCTGCGCCTCGCGGAGGACGCATGAGCGGGGCCCTGGCGCGCGACGCCGCCGAGGCGCAGCGCGCGGCGATGCTGGCCGATGCGCTGGCCGGCCTGTCGCGGCCGCAGAAGACGCTGCCCTGCAAGTGGCTCTACGATGCGGAGGGCGCGCGGCTGTTCGAGGCCATCACCGAGCTGCCGGAATACTACCCGACGCGGACGGAGATGCGGATCCTCGCCGAGTGCGGGCCGGAGATCGCGGCGGCGGTCGGGCCGGGCGCGGCGGTGGTGGAGTTCGGCCCGGGCGACGGCGTGAAGGCGGTGCAACTGCTGGGCACGCTGGATGCGCCCGCGGCCTATCTGCCGGTCGACATCGCGCCGGAATGGCTGGAGGCGGCGGCGGCGCGCGTCGCCGCGGCCTTCCCGGGCCTGCCGGTGCGGCCGGTGGTCGCGGATTTCGCGCAGGCCTTCGACCTGGCGGGCCGCGCGGCGGGGAGTGCGACGCATCTCGGCTTCTTCCCGGGCTCGACCATCGGCAATTTCGAGCCGGGAGAGGCGGTGACGTTCCTCCGCCGCGCGCGCCTGACGCTGCGGCATGGTGCGCTGATGCTGCTCGGCGCCGACCTGGTGAAGGACAGCGCGGTGCTGGAGGCCGCCTATGACGATGCGGCGGGCGTGACGGCGGCGTTCAACCGCAACCTGCTGGCGCGGCTGAACCGCGAGGCGGGGGCGGATTTCGACCTCGATGGCTTTCGCCACCGGGCGGTCTGGAACGAAGCGGCCGAGCGGGTCGAGATGCACCTGGTCGCGCAGCGCGCGCAATCGGTGCGGCTGGGCGGCCGGGTCTTCCGCTTCGCGGCCGGCGAGACCATCCACACCGAGAACAGCCACAAGTACCGCGAGGCGAGCCTGCGCAAGATCGCCGGCGAGGCGGGCTGGCAGGCGCGGGCGATGTGGACCGACCCGGCGCGGCTCTTTTCGGTCTGGCTGCTGGCGGCGTAGTCTCGTCCGCATGTCGAGGACCGAGATCGCCAGCCATCGCGGCGGCGCGCTGCTCTGGCCGGAGCACAGCGCGACCGCCTTCCGCCACGCGCTGGCGCTGCCGGCCGAGCAGCTCGAGCTCGACGTGCATCTCTCGGCCGATGGCGTGCCGATGGTGATGCACGACGCGACGCTGGATCGCATGACGGATACCCGCGGCGCGGTGCGGGCGATGACTGCCGCGGCGCTGCGCGGCGTGCGGGTGAAGGGGACCGGCGGCGAGGCGCCGCCGACGCTGGCCGAGGCGGCGGCGATGGTGCGCGCCGCGGGGCGCGTGCTGCGGCTCGAGATCAAGTGCGATGCCGAGGCGCGGCCCTACCCGGGCGCGGTTGCGGCCTGCTGCGCGGTGGTGGATGCGGCGGGGATGCGGGCGCGCACCACGGTGATGGCCTTCGAGCCGCTGGTGCTCGCCGAGGCGAGCCGCGCCGGCGGCTGGCTCCGGCGTGTGCTGCTGCTGGAGGCGCGGCCCTGGCGTGGCATGGGCGTGCCCGGTGCAGTGGCGCTGGCACGGGCCTGCGGTGCCGAGGAGATCGGCCTGGCGATCGGCGAATGGGATGCGCATGCGGTGGCGGCGATGCGCGAGGCGGGGCTCGGCGTCAGCGCCTGGGGCACCAATGACGCGGCGACGATCGGGCGCGGCTATGCGCTCGGCCTGGATGCGATCGCGACCGACGATCCGCCGCTGGCGATCAAGCTGCGCGGCGCCTGAGCCCGTCGAGCGCGAGATCGGTGTGCAGCGCGACGAGTTCCTGCTTCGACAGCCGGCCGCCCGGGCGATACCAGGTGCAGACGCCGGTCAGCATGGCGAGCAGCGCATAGGCGGTGACGCGGCTGTCGGCGACGGTGAGCGGCCCTTCGGCGACGCCCTGGTCGAGCAGGTCGATCAGCCGCTGCTCATAGGCGCGGCGAAGTGCCACGACGCGGTTGTAGTTGCCGGTGTCGAGCGCGCGCAGCTCGAAATTCGCGATGGTGACCTCGTGCCGGCGTTCCAGGTGATAGAGCACGTGGTGGCCGCAGAAGGCGCGCAGGCGCGAGAGCGTATCGGGCGGGGCGGCGGCGAGCGCCTCGTCGGTGCCGGCGATGAGCGTTTCCAGGTGCTCGCGGATCAGCTCGTAGAGCAGGCCCTGCTTGGTCGCGATGTGGTTGTAGAGCGAGCCGGGCTGGATGCCGACCTCGGCCGCGAGCTCGCGCAGGTTCATCGCGGCGAAGCCGTGGCGCGCGATCAGCTTGAGGCCCGCACGACGGATTGCGGCCGCGGTGCGGGCGCCGTTCGAGCCCGTGATGCGCGCCAAGCGCTCTTCCCTTCGCGACGTTTCCCTGGCGTAAATCGTCCGCGAAGATCGCGCTTGCGGTCAAGCCGGAAACTTACGTATGTTCGTTTCCGAGCGGGGCGCCAGTTCCCGCCGATGGGAGGGTCGCGTGCGTCCAAGGGCATGCTTCGGATTCCAGCACCGTGGCTGAGGCGCCGATCCTGGCGGCCGCAGGCGTGTCGCTGCGCTTCGGCGGCGTGCGGGCGCTGACCGAGGTCTCCTTCGAGGTCAGGCGCGGCGAGGTCTTCTCGATCATCGGCCCGAATGGCGCGGGCAAGACCTCGATGGTCAACTGCATCTCCGGCCGCTATCGCCCGACCGAGGGCGCGATCCGCTTCGACGGCGCCGACATCACGCGGCTGCCGACGAGGAAGCGCGCGGCGATCGGCATCGGCCGGACCTTCCAGAACCTGGCGCTGTTCGGCCACATGAGCGTGCTCGACAACATCATGGTTGGGCGGCACCACCTGCTGAAGCGCGGGTTCCTGAGCGGCATGCCCTACTGGTTCACGGGGGCGCAGAAGGAGGAGATCGCGCATCGGCGCGAGGTCGAGGAGATCATCGACTTCCTCGAGATCCAGCATGTGCGGAAGGCGATGGCGGGCACGCTGAGCTACGGCTTGCGCAAGCGGGTCGAGCTCGCGCGGGCGGTGGCGCTGAAGCCCAAGCTGATCCTGCTGGACGAGCCGATGGCCGGCATGAACCTCGAGGAGAAGGAGGACATGGCGCGCTTCATCCTCGACCTCAACGAGGAATGGGGCATGACCGTGCTGATGATCGAGCACGACATGGGCGTGGTGATGGACATCTCGCATCGCGTGATGGTGCTCGATTTCGGCCGCAGGATCGCCGAGGGCACGCCGGCCGATGTGCTGGCCGACCCGCATGTCCGGCGCGCCTATCTCGGCGAGGCGGATGAGGTGGTGCACGACATCGACGAGCCGGCCGCCGTATGAGCGACGCGGATACCCTGCCGAAGCTGCTGGTGCGGAATGCGCGGGCGCATGCCGGCGAGGTGGCGCTGCGCGAGAAGCAGTTCGGCATCTGGCGCAGCATCACCTGGGGCGAGTACGAGGCGCGCACGCGCAGCATCGCGCTCGGGCTGCGGGCCTTGGGCATCGGCGCCGGCGACGTGGTCGGGCTGATCGGCGACAATCGGCCGGACTGGGTGATGGGCGAGATCGCGGCGCATGCGCTGGGCGCGCGCTCGCTCGGCCTCTACCGGGATTCGCTGGATGACGAGGTCGCCTATCTGCTGGCCTTCGCCGGCGTCACGGTGGTGATCGCCGAGGATGAGGAGCAGGTCGACAAGCTGCTGACCATCGGCGAGCGCGCACCGACCCTGCGGAACATCATCTACTGCGACCCGCGCGGCATGCGGAAATACGACGACCCGCGGCTGCTGCCGATGAGCGAGCTGATTGCGCGCGGGGAGGCGGCGCATCACGCCGAGCCGGAGGCCTGGCAGGCGCTGGTCGCGGCGACGCGCGGCGACGACATCGCGGTGCTCTGCACGACATCGGGCACCACGGCGCGGCCGAAGCTGGCGATGCTGGCGGGTGGCGCGATCGTGCGGCATTGCGCGGCCTATCTGGAGGCCGACCCCAAGGGGCCGGAGGATGAGTACGTCTCGGTCCTGCCGCTGCCCTGGATCATGGAGCAGATCTATGCGCTGGGGTGGGGGCTGCTCGCGCGCATGAAGGTCAACTTCGTCGAGGAGCCCGAGACGATGATGGCCGATTTCCGCGAGATCGGCCCGACCTTCGTGCTGTTCGCGCCGCGCCTGTGGGAGCAGGTCGCGGCCGAGGTGCGCGCCAAGGTGATGGACGCCTCGCCCTTCAAGCGGCGGATGTTCGACCTGGGGATGAGGCTGGGGCTGGAGGCGCTGGACAAGGGCCAGCGCAGCGCGGCCGCCGACCAGCTGCTGTTCCGCGCGCTGCGCGACCGGCTGGGCTTCGCGCGGCTGCGCTCGGCGGCGACCGGTGGTGCCGCGCTCGGGCCCGACACCTTCCGCTTCTTCCTCGCGATGGGCGTGCCGATGCGCCAGCTCTATGGCCAGACCGAGACGCTCGGCGCCTATACCGTGCATCGCGCGCGCGAGGTCGACCAGGAGACGGTCGGCGTCGCCTTCAACGACAATATCGAGACGCGGATCGACAACCCCGACCCGAACGGGCTCGGCGAGATCGTCACGCGCCACCCCAACATGTTCGCGGGCTATTTCGGCATGGCCGAGAACCCGGATTTGCGCGATGGCTGGCTGCACACCGGCGATGCCGGGTACTTCGACAAGAAGGGCCACCTGGTCGTCATCGACCGCATCAAGGACATGGCGACGACGGCGCGCGGCGAACGCTTCAGCCCGCAATACCTCGAGAACAAGCTGAAATTCTCGCCTTACGTCGCCGAGGCGGTGGTGCTGGGCGACGGAAGGCCGCACCTGGCGGCGATGATCTGCATCCGCTTCCCCGTCGTCTCCAAATGGGCGGAGCGCAACCGCATCGCCTTCACGACCTATACCGATCTGTCGTCCCGCCCCGAGGTGGTCGAGTTGCTGGCCGCCGAGGTCGCCAAGGTCAATGCGACCCTGCCGGAGCCGCAGCGCATCCGCGACTTCCTGCTGCTCTACAAGGAACTCGACGCGGATGACGACGAGCTGACCCGCACCCGCAAGGTCCGCCGCGGCGTGATCAACCAGAAATACGGCGAGATCATCGAGGCGATATACCAGGGCGAGACGGCGATCCCGGTGGATACCACCATCGCGTTCCAGGACGGCACAAAGCAGCGCATCCGGACGACGCTGCGGGTGGTCTCGACGCGGCAGCCTGCCGCCATGGCAGCGGAGTAGGACGATGGACTGGGCGTTGCTGGTGCCGCTGGTGCTGAACGGGCTGATCGTCGGCGCGCTCTATGGCGTGGTCGCGATGAGCTTCGTGCTGATCTACAAGGCCAGCCAGGTCGTGAACTTCGCGCAGGGCGAATTTTTGTTGGTCGGCGCCTGGGTCTGCTGGTGGCTGCTGACGGAGTGGCAATTGCCGTTCTACGCGGGCTTTCTGGTCACGCTCGCCTTCATGACGCTGTTCGGAATCATCCTGCAGGTGGTGGTGCTGCGGCCGCTGATCGGGGAGCCGGTCATCAGCGTGATCATGGCGACGATCGGCCTCGGCATCTTCTTCCAGGCGCTGATGAAGTGGATTTTTGGGGTTTTCGCCAAGCCGTTTCCGCCGATCTTTCCCGCGGATCGGGTCCTGGTGTTCGGCCTGCAGATCCAGACGGCGTACCTGCTCAGCCTCGGCATTTCCGTCCTCATCATGCTGGGCTTCGCCTGGTTCTTCACGGCGTCAAAACACGGGTTGGCGATGCGCGCGACGGCCTTCGACCAGCAGGTGGCGCAGTCACTCGGCATCTCCGTCCCGAAGGTCTTCGCGATGTCCTGGGCGATCTCGGCGGTGGTCTCGGCGGTGGCGGGGATCGTCGTCGGCATCGTCAACGGGGTGTCGTCGGCGCTGTCCTTCTACGGCATCAAGGTCTTCCCGGCGGTGATCCTGGGCGGGCTCGACAGCGTGGTCGGCGCGGTGCTCGGCGGGCTGATCATCGGCGTGCTGGAGAACCTGGCGCAATACGTCGATGCGGAGTGGCTGCACTGGGGCAACATGTACACGGTGGCGCCCTTCTACGCGCTGATCATCATCCTGATGATCAAGCCCTATGGCCTGTTCGGCACCAAGGCGATCGAGCGGGTCTGAGCGATGAGCATCACCGCACCCTCGGGCGAGTATCACGCCAGCTACCGGGAAGACATGACGATCTTCCCGACCCGCAACACGCGCATCGCGCTGTGGGTCGGGCTTGCGCTGCTGGCCTGCGCGCCGCTCGTCTTCGGTCGCTACGAGCTCGGCCTGCTGATCAATATCGGCATCATGGGCATCGCCGCGCTCGGGCTGAACATCCTCGTTGGCTTCACCGGCCAGATCAGCATCGGGCATGCGGCGTTCTTCGGCTTCGGCGCCTTCGCCAGCGCCTATCTGCACGAGCGCTACCACATCCCCGTCGCGCTCTGCATCCCGCTGGCGGGCATCGCGACGGCGCTGGTGGGCCTGGTCTTCGGCACGCCGGCGGCGCGGCTGAAGGGGCTCTACCTGGCGATCGCGACGCTCGCCGCGCAGTTCATCCTGGAGGATTTCTTCGCCCGCGCGCAGTGGTTCACCGGCGGCACGGCGGGGCGCATCACCGAGCCGTTCTCGCTGTTCGGCTGGGTGGCGGACCGGGAGGAGAGCTACTTCTACGTGGTGCTGGCCTTCGTCATCATCATGTTCGTCGTCGCCGCCAACCTGATGCGCACGCGCGACGGCCGCGCGCTGGTGGCGGTGCGCGATCACTACCTCTCCGCCGAGGTGATGGGGATCAACCTGGCCTATTACCGCACGCTCTCCTTCGGGATTGCGTCCTTCTATGCCGGCATCGCGGGCGCGCTCTATGCGCATTACCTGCTCTTCGTCAGCGTGGAGGCCTTCAATATCCTCTTCTCCATCCAGTTCCTCGGGATGGTGATCATCGGCGGCCTCGGCAGCATCTCCGGCAGCCTGATGGGCGCGGCCTTCATGGTGCTGCTGCCCGAGGTGGTGCAGGCCGGCGCAGAGGCGCTCTCGGGCAGCGCGATCGACCGCGCGCTCAGGCTCGGCGCCTCGATCTCCTTCCTGCGCGAGATGGCGATCGGTGCTGCCATCATCCTCTTCCTGATCTTCGAGCCGGACGGCCTCGCGCATCGCTGGCGTCTGGTGAAGGCGTACTGGAAACTCTACCCCTACTCGCACTGAACCCAAGGGAGGCAACAACAATGTCCATGCGACGCGGAATGCTGGGGATGGTGGCGGCGGCGGCACTGGCGATGCCGGCGGCGGCGCAGCAGCGGATCAATCTCGGTCACCTGATGGATCTCTCGGGTGCGACCAGCGATGTCGGCACGCCCTTTGCGCAGGGCGTCAACGACACCTTCGGCTGGCTGAATGGCCGCGGTGGCGTCAGCGGGCGGCAGTTCAACATGCTGGCGGTCGACTACGGCTACCAGGCGCCGCGCGCGGTCAGCCAGTACCAGGCCTGGTCGCGCGACCGCGTCGTCGGCATCATGGGCTGGGGCACGGCGGATACCGAGGCGCTGGTGCGGTTCGTCACGCGCGACCGCATCCCGTACGTCTCCGGCTCCTATGCCGCGACGCTGACCGATGCCGCGGGCAAGAGCGGCCGGCCCGGCGCCGAGGCGACCGGCTTCAACTTCTTCTATGGCCCGTCCTATTCGGATGCGCTGCGCGCGATGCTGCGCTGGGCGGCCGATGACTGGAAGGCGAAGGGCGCGCCGGGCCGGCCGAAATACGTCCACATGGGCGCCAACCACCCCTATCCGAACTCGCCGAAGGAAGCCGGCGAGGCGATGGCGAAGGAGCTCGGCTTCGACGTGCTGCCGCCGATCGTCTTCGCCCTCACCCCGGGCGACTACACCGCGCAGTGCCTGACCTTGAAGAGCCAGGGCGCGAACTACGCCTATCTCGGCAATACCGCGGGCTCGAACATCTCGGTGCTGCGCGCCTGCCAGACGGCGGGCGTCAACGTGCAGTTCCTCGGCAATGTCTGGGGGATGGACGAAAACGCGATGAAGGCCGCCGGCGCGGCGGCGAATGGCGTCGTCTTCCCGGTGCGCACCGCGGTGGTCTGGGGCCAGCAGGCGCCGGGCATGGCGAATGTCGAGGCGGTCAGCAAGGTCTCCGACCCGACCGGGCGCGCCTATCGGCCGGTACATTATCTCGCGGGCATCTGCGCCAGCATGCTGATGGCGGAGGCGGTCGAGAGCGCCATCGCCAAGGGTGGCGAGCTGACCGGCGAGAAGGTGCGCGACGGCTTCTACGCGCGGCAGAACTGGGTGCCCAAGGGCTTCGAAGGCGTCTGCAACCCCTCGACCTTCACGCCGGAGGACCATCGCGGGACACTGCGGGTCGCGCTCTATCGCTCGGTCGTGAGCGGCGACACCAGCAACGGCAGCGTGCAGGAGCTGATGGCGAACGGCACGATGAAGCTGCAGCCGGTCGCGACCATCGAGCTCGAGCGCAAGCGCGAGCTGCTGGGCTGGTGATGCGATGAGTGCAGCAATCCAGGATCCGGCGCCGGCCAATCTCCTCGAGGTCAACAACATCGAGGTGGTCTACAACGACGTCATCCTGGTATTGCGCGGCCTCTCGCTGGCGGTGCCGCAGGGCAGGATCGTCGCCCTGCTCGGGGCCAATGGCGCGGGCAAGTCGACGACGCTGAAGGCGATCTCGGGCCTCCTCAAGACCGAGGAGGGCGAGGTCACCCGCGGCGAGATCCGCTTCGGCGGCGAGCGCATCAACGGGATCGACCCGCATCTGATCGTGCGGCGGGGCATCTTCCAGGTGATGGAGGGGCGGCGGATCATCGCCGACATGACCTGCCTGGAGAACCTGCGGCTCGGCGCCTTCACGCGCAGCGACGGCGAGGTGAAGCGCGACATCGACATGGTCTACGACTACTTCCCCCGCCTGAAGGAGCGCACCGGCCTCGCCGGCTATCTCTCGGGCGGGGAGCAACAGATGTTGGCCATCGGTCGTGCGCTGATGGCGCGGCCGAAGCTGGTCCTGATGGACGAGCCCTCCATGGGCCTCTCGCCGTTGCTGGTGAAGGAGGTCTTCGGCATCATCCGCAAGCTGAACGAGGATCTCGGCATCACCATCCTGCTGGTCGAGCAGAATGCGCGCATGGCGCTCTCGGTCGCGTCCTACGGCTATGTGATGGAGCAGGGCAAAGTGGTGCTGGACGGCACCGCGGAGGCCTTGTCCAACAACGAGGACGTCAAGGAATTCTACCTCGGCGGCCACGGCGCCGAGCGCCGCAGCTTCAAGGGGTTGAAGAGCTACAAGCGGAGGAAGCGGTGGCTCTGAGCTTTTTCGACGACCTCGAGACGCGCAGTGCCGATGCGCGCGAGAGTGCGCAGTCGCAGGCCCTGGCGCGCCAGGTCGAGCATGCCCGCGCGCATGCGGCGCACTATTCGATGTTGCCGGAATGCCGGACCCTGCATGATCTGCCGAAGCTTCCTGTCACGCGCAAATCCGCGCTGATCGCGCAGCAGGCGGAGAGCCCGCCCTTTGGCGGTGTGGTGGCGACGCCGATGGCGCAGCTCGCGCGAGTCTTCGTCTCGCCCGGCCCGATCGCGGAGCCCGAGGCGGCGGTGCCCGATTACTGGCGCTATGCGCGCGCGCTGTTCGCAACCGGCCTGCGCGCCGGCGAGTTGCTGCAGAACTGCTTCGCCTATCACTTCACGCCGGCCGGCAGCATGCTGGAAGGCGGCGCCCGCGCGCTCGGCTGCCCGGTCTTCCCGGCCGGCACGGGCAATACCGAGATGCAGGCGCGCGCGGCCGCGCAGCTGCGCCCGCGCTGCTACAGCGGGACGCCGGATTTCCTCAAGACGATCCTCGAGAAGGGCGACGAGCTCGGGCTTGACTTGGCGTCCCTGCAGCTCGGCCATGTCACGGGCGGCGCCTATCTGCCGAGCCTGCGCACCTGGTATGCCGCGCGCGGGCTGACCGTGCTGCAGAGCTACGGCACTGCCGATCTCGGCCTGATTGCCTACGAGAGCGAGGCGCGCGAGGGGCTCATCCTGGATGAGGGCACGATCGTCGAGATCGTGCGCCCGGGCACCGGCGACCCTGTCGCCGATGGCGAGGTGGGCGAGGTCGTCGTGACCACGCTGAACCCGCATCATCCGCTGATCCGCTTCGCGACCGGCGATCTCTCCGCGATCCTGACGGGCGTCTCGCCCTGCGGCCGAACGAACCGGCGCATCAAGGGCTGGATGGGCCGCGCCGACCAGGCGACCAAGGTGCGCGGCATGTTCGTCCGGCCCGAGCAGATTGCCGAGGTGCTGCGCGCGGTGCCGGCGGTGGCGAGGGCGCGGCTGGTGGTCTCGCTGGAGGGCGAGCGCGACATCATGCTGCTGCGCGCGGAATCCGCCGATGCCGGCGTCGCGCCGGTGCTGGAAGCCGCGCTGCAATCGGCGACCAAGCTGCGCGGCGCGGTGGAAGTGGTCGCACCCGGCAGCCTGCCGAACGACGGTAAGGTGATCGACGACACCCGCCCGGTACCGGGCTGATGCTGCCGCGCGGCGCGACCTATGACGAGATCGCTCGCGCCTTCCGCTGGCAGGTGCCGGCGCGCTTCAACATCGGCGTCGCCTGCAGCGATGCCTGGGCGGATGGCAGCGGTCGCACCGCGCTGATCCACCTGCACGGCGATGGCCGGGTGGACCGCATCAGCTTCGACGCGCTGAAATCGGCCACGAACCGCCTGGCCAATGCGCTGCGCGCGCAGGGGATCGGCGCCGGCGAGCGGATCGGCGTGCTGCTGCCGCAGGTGCCGGAGGCGGCGATCGCGCATCTCGCGGCCTACAAGCTCGGCGCCATCGCGGTGCCGCTCTTTCAGCTCTTCCAGGAGCAGGCGCTGGAATACCGGCTGCGCGATTCCGGCGCGGCAGTGCTGGTGACGGATGAGCTGGGGCTGGCCAAGCTCGCGCCGATCCGCGATGCGCTGCCCGATCTGCGCCTGGTGCTGAGCACGGACGAGATGCCCGCGCTGATGGCGCGCGCTTCCGACGATTTCACGCCGGTCGACACCGCGGCCGATGATCCCGCCGTCATCATCTACACCTCCGGCACCACCGGCGCACCGAAGGGCGCGCTGCATGCGCATCGCGTGCTGCTCGGCCACCTGCCCGGCGTCGAGATGCCGCAGGACCTGTTTCCGCAGCCGGGCGACATGTTCTGGACACCGGCGGATTGGGCCTGGATCGGCGGGCTGCTCGACGTGCTGCTGCCGAGCCTCTGCCACGGCGTGCCGGTGCTCGCGCATCGCATGGCGAAATTCGATCCGGAATTCGCGCTGCGGCTGATGGCCGAGCACGGCGTGCGCAACGCCTTCCTGCCGCCGACCGCGCTGAAGATGATGCGCGGTGTGCCGGATGCCGCGCGCTTCGGCGCCCGTCCACGCAGCATCGGCAGCGGCGGCGAGACGCTCGGCGCGGAGTTGCTGGACTGGGGCCGCGCGACCTTCGGCGTCGGCATCAACGAGTTCTACGGCCAGACCGAATGCAACCTGGTGGTGAGCTCCTGCGGCGCCGTCATGCCCGCGCGCCCCGGCTGGATGGGGCGCGCGGTGCCGGGGCACAAGGTGGCCATCGTCGATGCCGGAGGCACGCTTCAGCCGCCGGGCACGCTGGGCACCATCGCGGTGAGGCGCCCCGATCCCGTGATGTTCCTCGGCTACTGGAACAAGCCCGCCGAGACCGCAGCGAAGTTCGCCGGCGACTGGCTGCTGACCGGCGACCAGGGCGTGATGGACGAGGATGGCTGGTTCCGCTTCGTCGGCCGCGATGATGACGTGATCACCTCCGCCGGCTATCGCATCGGCCCGGGCGAGATCGAGGATTGCCTGCTGCGCCACCCGGCTGTCGCGATGGCGGCCGTCATCGGCCTGCCCGACGCGCTGCGGACCGAGGCGGTGACTGCCATCGTCGTGCCGGCGCCCGGGATCGTCGCCGATGAAGCGCTGGCCGCCGCGCTGCAGGGCCACGTGAAGACGCGGCTCGCCGCGCACAGCTATCCGCGCCGTGTGGTGTTCCGCGACGCGCTGCCGCTCACCGCCACCGGCAAGGTAATGCGCGGCGAGATCCGCAAGAGCCTCATCAAGGAGTCCGGCGCATGCCCGGCAACCTGACCATCCCCTCGCTGGATTTCGGCCTGGGCGAGGAGATCGACATGCTGCGCGACAGCGTGCGCGGCTTCGCCGATAGCCGCGTCGCGCCGATCGCCGCCGAGATCGACCGGACCGATGAGTTCCCGCGCTACTTGTGGCCGGAGATGGGCGCGCTCGGCCTGCACGGCATCACCGTGGAGGAGGAATGGGGCGGCTCGAACATGGGCTACCTCGCGCATTGCGTGGCGATGGAGGAGGTCAGCCGCGCGAGCGCGTCGGTCGGCCTGTCCTATGGTGCGCATTCCAACCTCTGCGTGAACCAGATCCGCCGCAACGGCACCGAGGACCAGAAGCGCCGCTACCTGCCGAAGCTGATCAGCGGTGAGCATCTCGGCGCGCTGGCGATGAGCGAACCAGGTGCCGGCAGCGACGTCGTCTCGATGAAGCTGCGGGCCGACAAGCGCGGCGACCGCTACGTGCTGAACGGCACGAAGATGTGGATCACCAATGCGCATTACGCCGAGACGCTGGTGGTCTACGCCAAGACCGACCCCGAGGCCGGGCCGCGCGGCATCACCGCCTTCCTGATCGAGAAGGACTTCATGGGGTTCCGGCCTGCGCAGAAGCTCGACAAACTCGGCATGCGCGGCAGCCCCACCAGCGAGTTGGTGTTCAAAGACTGCGAGGTGCCGGCCGAGAACGTGCTGGGCAAGCTGAACGACGGCGTGCGCGTGCTGATGTCCGGCCTCGACTATGAGCGTGCGGTGCTCGCCGCTGGCCCGCTCGGCATCATGCAGGCCGCGCTCGACGTGGTGGTGCCCTACATCCATGAGCGCCGCCAGTTCGGCCAGGCGATCGGCGAGTTCCAGCTCATCCAGGGCAAGGTCGCGGACATGTACACCGCGCTGAATGCCTGCCGCGCCTATGTCTACGCCGTCGCGCGCAGCTGCGACCGTGGCCAGGCGACGCGGAAGGATGCCGCCGGTGCCATCCTGTACGCAGCCGAGGCGGCGACCAAGGTCGCGCTCGATGCCATCCAGATCCTCGGCGGCATGGGCTACATCAACGACAGCCCGACGGGGCGGCTGCTGCGCGACGCGAAGCTCTACGAGATCGGCGCCGGCACCAGCGAGATCCGCCGCATGCTGATCGGCCGCGAGCTGTTCCGCGAGACCGCATGAGCATCCTCGAAACTGCGATCGACACCCGCGGTGCTGAGTTCCGGGCCAATGCGGCCGCGACGCGCGGACTTCTCGCGCAGCTTGCTGAACGCACCGCCGAGGCGGCGCTGGGCGGCACGCCGGCGTCGCGCGAACGGCACCTCGCTCGCGGCAAGCTGCTGCCGCGTGAGCGGGTGGAGCGGCTGCTCGATCCCGGCTCGCCCTTCCTCGAGCTCTCGCCGCTCGCGGCCTACGGCATGTACGCCGGCGAGGTGCCGGCAGGCGCCATGATCACCGGCATCGGCCGCGTCTCCGGCCGGCTCTGCGTCATCGTCGCCAACGACGCGACGGTGAAGGGTGGCACCTACTACCCGATCACGGTGAAGAAGCATCTCCGCGCGCAGGAGATCGCGCAGCAGAACCGGCTGCCCTGCCTCTATTTGGTCGATTCCGGCGGCGCCAACCTGCCGAACCAGGACGAGATCTTCCCCGATCGCGACCACTTCGGCCGCATCTTCTACAACCAGGCGAACATGTCCGCGCAGGGCATCCCACAGGTCGCCGTCGTGATGGGCAGCTGCACCGCGGGCGGCGCCTATGTCCCGGCGATGTGCGACGAGGCCGTCATCGTGCGCGAGCAGGGCACGATCTTCCTCGCCGGGCCCCCGCTGGTGAAAGCCGCGACCGGCGAGGTGGTCACGGCCGAGGAACTCGGCGGCGCCGATGTGCATACGCGGCTGTCGG
>Ga0209087_1000501_pt1 | contig 24821 bp, 6 predicted proteins | sample S_130805_EF_Meta_FD_187321 | JGI IMG/M metagenome (GOLD analysis project Ga0209087, IMG submission 187321) | Freshwater microbial communities from Lake Simoncouche, Canada to study carbon cycling - S_130805_EF_MetaG (SPAdes) (version 2) | ecosystem: Environmental > Aquatic > Freshwater > Lake ... | reverse complement strand
TATAGCCTAAAGGAAGTTGTGTTCTTGTAATTGATTGTGTTGGTTGTGGTGTTGGGTCTTGTGTTCTTGTAATTGATGGTGTTGGTTGTGGTGTTGTTGTCCTCGTTGGTGTAATTGATTGTGTTGATATTGGAGTTCTTGTTATTGTTGGCGTAATAGATAACGTTATAGTTGAAGTTATAGTTGGAGTTATAGTTGGTGTCATAGTTGGTAGTGTTGAGCAATCAGTGACAATATTGACATTACCAAAAGAATCGAATGAAACAGCATATTTAACCCCATTATCAATTATTAAAGAATAACCCCCAGGATTTGAAGGGTATGTTTTACTAGTCAACGATGTGTTATTATATATAATTAACCCAATTGTTATTGGCGTTGTCTTATCAATATATTTAGTTAACCCTGTATTACCAAAACAAGCAGCATATTGACCCTCTTCTGGATTTGATAATAGAATTGCCCTATAAATAATAGGTGAAACTGATATTGTTGGCGTTATAGTTGTAGTGGGAGTTATTGATGGTGTTGAAGTAATAGCTGGCGTTTTACTAATAGTCGGTGTTATTGTTTGTGTCGAAGTAATTGCTGGCGTTGTACTAATAGTCGGTGTTATTGTTTGTGTCGAAGTAATTGCTGGCGTTATACTAATAGTCGGTGTTATTGTTTGTGTCGAAGTAATTGCTGGCGTTGTACTAATAGTCGGTGTTATTGTTTGTGTCGAAGTAATTGTTGGAGTTGAAGTGATAGTTGGTGTTATTGTTTGTGTCGAAGTAATTGCTGGCGTTGTACTAATAGTCGGTGTTATTGTTTGTGTCGAAGTAATTGTTGGAGTTGAAGTGATAGTTGGTGTTATGCTAATAGTCGGAGTAATTGATGTAGTTGTACTAATAGTTGGTGTGATTGTACTAGTTGGTGTTACTGACGGAGTTGAAGTGATAGCTGATGTTATGCTAATAGTCGGAGTAATTGATAGAGTTGAAGTAATAGTTGGCGTAATTGTATTGATTGGTGTTATTGCTGGAGTTGAAGTGATAGTTGGCGTTATACTAATAGTCGGTGTTATTGTTTGTGTCGAAGTAATTGCTGGCGTTGTACTAATAGTTGGAGTTATTGTCCTAGTTGGCGTAATTGTTGGAGTTGAAGTGATAGTTGGCGTTATGCTAGTAGTCGGTGTTATTGTCCTAGTTGGTGTAATTGTTGGAGTTGAAGTAATAGCTGATGTTATACTAATGGTCGGAGTAATTGATAGTGTTGAAGTGATAGTTGGCGTTATGCTAGTAGTCGGTGTTATTGTCCTAGTTGGCGTAATTGTTGGAGTTGAAGTGGTAGCTGATGTCATGCTAATAGTCGGAGTAATTGTATTGGTTGGAGTTATTGTTGGGGTTGAAGTGATTGCTGATGTTATACTAATAGTCGGAGTAATTGTATTAGTTGGTGTTGAAGATATAGCTGGTGTTGCACTAATAGTTGGAGTTATTGTATTGGTTGGTGTAATTGATATTGTTGAAGTGATAGTCGGAGTAATTGATGGTGGAGGCGTAGTTGTTGATGTGATTGTTGGTGTCATTGATGGCGGTAAACCACTTGTATTAGATGGACTATTTGATATAGTTATTGTTGGCGTAATTGAAGGCGTTGTTGAAATACTATTTGTTATTGTTGGTGTAATTGTATTAGTTGGCGTTATTGATGGTGTTATACTAGGTGTTTTAGAATTGGTTATTGTTGGTGTTGAAGATATAGCTGGTGTTATTGTTCTGGTTGGAGGTACTGATGAAGTAACACTAATAGTTGGTGTAATTGTTATGCTAGGTGTTTTAGAATTGGTTATTGTTGGTGTTGGGGTCATAGATGGTGGCAATGGAATTATTGGTAAGTATTGTATTCCCCCTATGTTTTCACCAAGTATTATTATAGTAGTTGCATTTATTGGTACAATAATACTAATATAATTACCATTAATTAAATTTTCCGCAGGTACTCCTTGACCTAAAAATCCAGTATCATATAATGTAACTAAATTATTTGATGAAACTTCGTCATAAAAAACACTAAAAGGCCCAGGGGTGGAATTTTCAACTAAAAATACATTAAAGAACCTATAATTACCATCTAATTCTTGATCAGAACAAGAACAGGTTGTATCATATTTAGCGCAAAAGCATTTTGGCGTATGTGGTTTAAAACCACAAGAATCCAATAAAAGACCCTGAGTTCCACCTAATACACAAATCTCTAATTTATTACCAACATCACTCTGAGTTACAGTTAAAGTTTCTATTTGACTATCATAATTTAAATACCTAACATAGCAAGAATTTGTGACAACATCTAATGTTAAACATTCTGTTGCGTTAAATTCTGTTTTATCCCCAATAAAACATACGTCACCTAAATTACTCATAAAAAATTCTTGCGAAATACCGCAACATGGATCGTATATTATAATTGATTCTGTTAAATCTGGCACACTAACCCTAAATCCGTTTGGTCTTTGAAATAAAAATAAAGGAATCCCCGTTGCAAGATTACCTGTTGCAACATTTGTTGCAAAATTATTAGGGTTAACAATGTCATAATAAACATCATACCCTAAGCTACACTCTACCGCTACTGAAGTTATCTTTAAATCAAAAATTCTAGCCATCTAATTATTAAATAAAATTATTTAAGTTTAATTTTGGACACATCTAACAGCATATCCATTATTTTTATCATCACATTGAAAATCAGCCACATCAGTCAAAATACCGCAACAATACAATTGAAATGCATTTGGGCTACCTCCCTCACAAGAATCAGTTGTTGATGTCCAAAAGGTCGCTCTTTTACCTAAGTACTCATAATTACCCTTAAAATCTCTACTACCAGAAGGATATGCACTAAATCCACTAGCATTTGTTGTTTTAGTATTAGTATTCTCCCACCAGACGTCTCCTTCAACTTTTAATGCCCTACCAGCTTTAAAAGTCCCACCATATGCACCTCTAAGCGATTTTAATTCGTCAAATGTGGGTACTCTCCAACCTGTTGGGCATAAACCTTTTGTGTTGTCAACAGCATACCAATTGTATAAAAAACCAAAACAACTATTTGGATATACAGCATATGAACCTTCTCTATCATTTCTCCAAGGTCCATCCCCAGAAAGTCCTAAAATTGGCGTACCATCACTATATTTGGTTGTTCTCAAATTTTCTCTAAACCAATTTAATCCATTTATTGAAACCGTTGAATAATAATTTCCATCAGTATCTCTAACCACAGAACCTGTTGAGCAATTAATTATTTCTAGTAAACTACCATCACTACCAATAACAAAATGAACACCTAATGTACTACTAACATATCTACCCATAGGTAACAAAACATAATTTCCGTTTTCTAAAATATAAACCTTATCTCCAATTTCTAAAGTACCTGTAACATTTTTAACAAATATATCAACACATTCTGCAACACAATTAGAATCAATCGTTCTACAAAAATTAATACCACATAAACCTCCTGAAACTGGTGGTAATTGATTTAAGTTAAACCAACTAAAGCAACCTAATTGTTTTGGATCTGGTGCATATATATTTAAATCACTCATATCTTTTTTATATAAATATTTGATTTATTTTTTTATCATAATCCACCGCCACCGCCAGGTGCGCAATCACCTTGATTAATACATCCTGTTCCAAGAGGAGTTATGTCAACAATACCAGAGTTTAGTGATGGTGTAGTTCCATAAGTAACACATTTGTAAATAATTTCACCAATATCCACATTTGTATTTGTTGCGCCTGTATTACAATCAACATATGAAACATTACCTGTTGTTCCTCCAGCATTTTGGAATGACCAACAAACACAACTTGGTGTTGTTGTTGATGATGGAGTTACTGATGGATTTATTATAGGTAATGTTCTTGATGGCGTCATTGATGGTTCTGGTATTGGTAATGATAGAGATGGCGTTACACTTATTGTTGGTTCGGGGGTTGGTGATGGTGTAGGAAAACAATTAGCTAAACATAAATTTATTGTTGAATACGCCCCTCCTGGTACTAGCATTCCACATGGACAATTATACCCCATTGGAATTCCTGCTGCTGATTTTGTTGGAGTTATTGTTATTGTTGGTTCAATAGTTTTTGTTGGTGTAATTGTTGGTGTAATTGATTGTGGTAATCCAATTGTGCTAGATGGAGTACTAGATATGGTAATTGTTGGTGTGATTGATGGTGTTGATACTGGAGTTCTTGTTATTGTTGGTGTGATTGATGGTGTTGATACTGGAGTTCTTGTTATTGTTGGTGTGATTGATGGTGGTAAACCAATTGTATTAGATGGGCTATTTGATATTGTTATTGTTGGTGTAATTGAAGGGGTTATTGATGGTGGTAAACCTGTTGTAGGTGTGACTGATGGTGTAATAGCTATTGTTGGACTTGGAGATGTTCCAACTGAACAAACTACAATTGTGTCAACAAGACCAACAGAATCAAATGTTAAAACATAATCAATACTATTATATGTTAATAATGTATACCCCCCAGGGTTTGATGTATATGACCTTATTGTTAAATTAGGATCATCATAAATAACTAAACCTGGTTTTAAAATTATTGGAGATAAACAATACTTAACACCTGTTGGTGTCAACAAACAAGCCGATTCTGGATTGCCACTTGGACCAGCAACATCAACAACAACATTCAAAATTGGGGCTGCAACCTCACATAATGCTAACGCTATTGCAGTATTTAATTGTATAATATTAAATGTGTCAGAGTTAAAGAAATAATTATTTTTTGAAACAATATCATTTTGTAAATATGTTTGAGTTGGTACACTAATATTAATACCTATTGCCAAAATTTCAATCCTTTGACCATTATAAACTGTTGTCTTTATTTGGGTTGCAACTTTTGTTGCTAAAGCAGCATCTGTTGGCGCACCATCTGTATATACCAAAATTTTCTTTGGTAATGCCCTACTATTAGTCCCTGTTAATACAGAAACTGATTGTTGTAAACCTAAATCCAAATATGTACTACCCCCACTTCTAGTGTTATTATTAATTGCATTAACTATAGTATTTCTAAACCTATTTAGAATTAAAATGGTTTGAGAAGTATCAGCAAATGATGTTAAACCAATTAATAACCCAGTTGATGACGCATAACTATTTGCCATATATGGGTCAAACCTATCCACCAAATTTTCAGCAGATGCCATCATTTGAGCAAATTCAGGTGTTATAGGAATACTAAATGATTCATCAAATAATAATACAAAATCACCATTAAACGTACAAACAATACTAGTAGGTGATGGTGTAAGTGTCATTGTTGGTGTCCTACTTGGTGATAGTGATAATGTTGGTGTTGGAGTTCTTGTCGGTATAATTTCACAAATTTGTTTAAATAATTTTAAATTAGGTACTTTTATAAATGTTAGATTAGTTGGCGTTGGTGTTAGTGATACTGTTTTTGTTGGTGTTGGCGTTAATGATATTGTTTTAGTTGGTGTTGGTGTTAATGATATTGTTTTAGTTGGTGTTGTTGATATATCTGGTGTAACTGTTGGTGTTTTTGTAGGTGTTTTTGAAATAGTTGGTGTTTGAGTTTTTGTTGGTGTTACCGACAAACCTATTGTTGGTGTTGGTGTTAATGATAGTGTTTTTGTTGGGGTTGGTGTAATTGATATTTCTACTGTTTTTGTTGGTGTTAGAGTTTTTGTTGGAGTATTTGAAATAGTTTGTGATGGTGTTGCTGTTTTTGTTGGTGTATTTGAAAGAGTTTGTGATGGTGTTGGTGTTAATGATATTGTTTTTGTTGGGGTTGGTGTTAATGATATTTTTGGTGGAGGGCAACATTCAACTATTTTCCTACAAATTCCAGAACATGATGCATACGAATAAGTTGGTGGGCAACTATACCCATTGGATGAGAAACTACCATCTAAATTTTGAACTAATTCAAACTTATTTGCATCTTTACTAGTAAAAATAATATTTAACTGACTTATAGTTGTAGCAACCAACAATTGTTGTAATGTTGCATTATATATCTCACAACCAAATCCAGCTATAGACCTATTATTTAACCCATATAATTCTAACACGTGGTCTCCTTTTTTTATTGTAACAGGATAAACATGCCATGTTCTAAATGCTACAACATCCCCATCATATGGTCCATTAAGTGTGTTAAGTATTTCAACGCCATCTAAAACAAGTCTAAAATTATTATCACCTCCAATACCGACCCAATATGTTTTATCTTCAGTTATACTACTTAAACAAGCTGAAAATCCAACCCAAGTTCTAAGAGGTAAATAATCTGAATTAGCTATCTGATCAGTCCATTTAACACATCTATTCAAAGGTCCAACAGTTGATAATCGTGTAGGGTTTGACCACACATCAAATGTGTTTGATGCACCAACATTTGCACCATTACCATTTATATCAAAACTAGCATCATAAAAAACCGTACCATTTATAGAATAAACTGTAGAAGGTGTATCGACAGCATTATATAATACTGTTGGTGGTATTACTGGAATCGTATCCACTTTATAACAACAATCATCATTAAGTATTTGCCAGCATTCTGGACCACAAGTTGCACAAAATTCAGGTATTACACAATTTGTTGGTGTTACTGTTGGTGTTGGTGTTTGAGTTTTTGTTATTGTTGGTGTTATTGATATTGAACGGGTATTTGTTGGAGTTGGTGTTTTTGACACATCAGGTATTGGACATTTTAAAATAAAAGTCCAACCAGTATCTACATCTGGACCATAAACATTAACATACGCAAGGGTTGTTGATGTTGTTTTTAAGAAACAAAATTTACTATAATTAGTGTTCCTAACTACGGGATAACCATCTGGTGCAACATCAGTTGCATTCATATTAGGATATCCAAGATTTGTGATAGGATCTATTTTACCAATTAATGTTGCTATGAAAAGTCCCCTACCTGGGTCACCGTAATTTAACATCCCATCTATGGACGAAATATATCCAGTATCTATAACAGCAATATTATCATATACAACTATATACCTATCAGCAGCGGTAAATGGTTCAGGTATTAAACAAACCTCTCCTACTGAACTAGTAACATTTACACAAATAGTTATTGGGTAACCTGTTCTTCCAGAATAAACAGCATCACAAAGTATGCAATCAGAATTCTTTGTTGGTGTAACTGTTGGTGTTTTTGTCATTGTAGGGGTCATTGTTGGGGTTTCCGAAATGGTTGGTGTGAGTGTTGGAGTTGGTGTACTTGATAACCCTTGTGTTGGTGATGGGGTATTTGATATTGTTATTGTTGGTGTTTTTGTTGGTGTAATTGATATACTTTTGGTTATAGTTGGCGTTATAGTTGGCGTTCTTGTTATAGTTGGTGTTCTTGTTGGTGTTTGAGTTTTTGTTGAAGTTGGTGTTTTTGAAATTGTCTTAGTTGGTGTTGGTGTAACAGACCCTAAAGGTAGTGCTGGACATTTTAAATTAAATCGCCAAGCAGTATTAACATCAGGACCATAAACACATACATATGCAAAAATTGTGGATGTTGTTTTTAAGAAACAAAATCTACTATAATTAGTCTTCCTAACTATAGGAAAACCATCAGTATCACTATTTGGTATATTCACATTTGGATATGTGAGGTTTGAAATAGGATCCACTTTACCAAGTAATGATGATATAAAGTCGCCTCTACTTACTCCCCCAATAACATAATCCTCTGGAAACTCTGAAAGATACCCAGTATCAATAACAATATTACCATCAAATGTCACAACAAACCTATCAGGAATTCTAAATGGACTAGGTATCAAACAAACTTCTAAGTTTGTTTGACCTGATACATTAACACATACACATGATGGATATGCTTGACCCCCTTCATATTGAATATTTTCATCACAAGGCTTGCAATCAAAGTTATTTGTTGGCGTAACTGTTGGTGTTGTTGTAATAGTTGGCGTTAATGTTGGCGTTTCTGAAATGGTTGGCGTTAATGTTGGTGTTTCTGAAATGGTTGGTGTTGATGTTGGTGTTTTTGAAATTGTTGGCGTTAATGTTGGTGTTTTTGAAATTGTTGGCGTTAATGTTGGTGTAAGTGTTGGTGTTTGAGTTATAATAGGGGTGTTTGTTGGTGTTTCTGAAATGGTTGGCGTTAATGTTGAGGTTTTCGAAATAGTATTTGTTATAGTAGGTGTAATTGATATAGTATTTGTTATAGTAGGTGTGAGTGTTGGTGTCATTGAAACGCTATTTGTTATAGTTGGAGTAATTGATACCGTATTTGTTATAGTTGGCGTTATTGAGATACTATTTGTTATAGTTGGCGTTATTGAGACACTATTTGTTATGGTTGGTGTGATGGATGGGTTTATTGTGATTGTTGGTGTTATAGATGGACTTATTGTAATTGTCGGTGTAATAGATGGGCTTATCGTAATTGTCGGTGTTATAGATGGACTTATCGTAATTGTCGGTGTAATAGATGGGCTTATCGTAATTGTCGGTGTTATAGATGGACTTATCGTAATTGTCGGTGTTATTGTTGGAGTTATACTTGGTGTTGTTGTGATAGTAGGAGTAGGCGTTATTGAAACAAAACAAGTTCCAATATCTGCAACACAACATGCCCCTTTAATTAGATTAATTTCCAATCCAACATTTATTGAATTATTTTTTGCACAAATAGTAATTGACGAACTTGGTGGTAATATACCTGTTATAAGTTGATTTGACTCGCAACAATTATAGGTATAAAAATTAAATGGTGCATCCGATTCTGGATATGGTCCACTTATCAAGATATAAGTATAGCATTCACAATCGCAAACTTCTTCTATATCAGCAATTAGTATACAAATATTTGTTGGTGTAACTGTTGGTGTTGGAGTCTTCGTTAAAGAAGGTGTTATTGATGAACTTATTGATATAGTTGGCGTTAATGTTGGTGTAGCACTCGTTGATAAGCCGGGTGTTGTGGTCACTGTTGGGGTTACTGAAATTGTATTTGTTATAGTTGGCGTTATAGTTGGAGTTGCCGTTATAGTTGGTGTTCTTGTTGGCGTAATTGATATAGTTGAAGTAGATGTTGGTGTTATTGATGTTGTTGGTGTTATTGATGCTGTTTTTGTTATTGTTGGAGTTATTGATGCTGTTTTTGTTATTGTTGGAGTACTCGTAGGAGTAATTGATGATAGCGGTGTTGTTGTTGGTGTTATTGAAACACTATTTGTAATAGTTGGTGTAATTGAAGTACTATTCGTTATTGTTGGCGTAATAGAAACACTATTCGTTATTGTTGGCGTAATAGTTGGGGTTTGTGAAATGGTTGGTGTCATTGTTGGAGTTTCCGAAACGGTGTTTGTTATAGTAGGTGTAATTGATACCGTATTTGTTATGGTTGGCGTAATTGTTGGGGTAACTGATACCGTATTTGTTATGGTTGGAGTAATTGATATTGTATTTGTTATTGTTGGAGTAATTGATACCGTATTTGTTATTGTTGGAGTAATTGATATTGTATTTGTTATGGTTGGAGTAATTGATACCGTATTTGTTATTGTTGGAGTAATTGATATTGAGTTTGTAATGGTTGGGGTGATAGTTGGAGTTATTGTAATAGTTGGGGTTATTGTAATAGTTGGGGTTATTGTTGGTGTTATTGATTTAGTTGGTGTAATTGTTGGAGTAATTGATATAGTTGGTGTAATAGTTGGGGTTATTGTTCTAGTTGGTGTAATTGTTATAGTTGGGGTTGGAGTTGGAGTTGGAGTTGGACATTCAATGCAATATTCCCAAGGCGTGCCATCAAAATATGGAGCATAAACGCTAACTTCAACGGTTCTTGGAAGTGGTGTTGTTTTATCAAAAACATAATCCCCCAAATTTTGTGAAACACTTGGATAACCATCGGAATCAATATCAACACCCCCAGAATTAGGATATGGTAATTTTGTTATAGGATCTATCTTACCATCTAGTGAAAGTTTAAATAAATCTCTTTTACTGCCACCAATATTATAATCGTCTGGAGTATCACTAATATAAAAAGTATCAATAACAATCTTAGAATCATATATGACAATAAATCTAGCAACATTACCTGGTACAACTGAACTTAAAAAAACAGAACCAATATTGGTTGTTATATCAAAAGGTCTTGTATCTGGATATACTGGATAACTATAGGGACCAATTATAGGGCAAAAAGGTGGGGGACAAAAAACACTACTTGGTGTGGGTCTTGGTGTTTTTGTAACTGGTGGGGTAACTGATTTTGAAACTGCTATTGTTGGGGTTGGTGTTCTTGTGACTTGTGGTTCTGGCTCACTAAAGCAACAACCAGCATTATTTGCATCTGTAATATGATTAATTATTGCTTGTCTTGGTTGTGGACCATATCCTAAATTTAAATTAACGCCAACACCTGCTATAACGTGACAATATGACATAATAGTACCCTTATTTGCTGGATATTGTTCTAATGCTGAACAGTTTGGTGGTTTACACCCATCTATGGCTGTATTATTACCATTCCATACACAATCATGTGTATGCACTGTTCCTAAGTTATGTCCTAATTCATGTGAAACAACATTGATACCCCAATTATAATTTGGATAATCTATCCTATCACTTAAATTAATTACTCCTGATAAACCTGTTCTATTTATATTTGGTGCACAAAGTGCAGCAACATAAGCAATTCCTCCAGAACCACCATCGGTTTTATTCTCAACTAATAGATGATACAAACAATGTGTTTCTGGTTGCGTACCTATATAATCCTCAAATGCAAATGAACCAGTATATAGGTATGGTGTAAATGGCGAAGGTTTGTCCCAAATAATAAATGAGAATTCTAATCTAAAAATACCAGAAAAGTCTTTTTGTATTATTCTTCCAACATTTAAAGTTAACCAATCCAAGTAACTCTGTATAGTAACTAAATTACCCCTAGCTTGTTGATATAAATTATAGTGTGTATGTAATTGGACTGTTACTACTTTTTCGGTTAATTGCGTTGCACTAAATTCATTTGTTATTTTTTTTTCTAATATTTGAAATTCTCCACCTCCAGGGGTTAACATTACACAACCATCTGATAAAAAACCAATAGTTGAATCTACCCCGAAAGAATCCCAAGTACTATATAAATTACTTTCATAATTTTCAAACACCACTGAATGATTATCATATGTTGCTAGTATTTTAACATTACTATTTGTTATTAATACTAAAACATTAGAATTTAAATCACCATCAATCTCTCCACTATATGAAATAGACGTTTGATTTAATATTACCCCACTTGACGTTGTAAAAACATCACTACCATAAAAATTTTGAACATCTAAATTCAAAGTAAGAGTTGACCCATCAAATGGAATATTTAGATTTAATTTTTCAAACTTCTGCAAGAATAAAAAATCAACAACATCTTGTTTAATTGAAACAAAATCAACATAATCTGGGACATCATTTGGCCTATCCCCCGCATATTCATCAAATAAGTCAAAAATAACTGGGGTATAAGCACCTATTTGCCAAAAAGTTTTACCTTCTGAATTTATTGTTTTAATATCATTAATACCTTCAACAATTTTTAATTCAATTTTACTAGTGTCTGAAAAATTAACATCTGTCTGACCCAGCCAAGGCCCAATATTTAATGCTGATGCAATTCTATCTATTCTACTTGCAATACCGTAGCCACCTGGGTTTGAATCCCCTCCCCAAACTATACCAATTATTTTGTATTTACCATCTATTTCCGCAATTAATGCCGAGCCAGAATCGCCCTTACAAACACTATAATCACATATTGTCCCATTATCTGACATACCATAGAAAAATATGTTGTCAGCTAATACTGTTGGGACATTTGTTAATTGATTTGGAAAATTAACTAAAACATTGCCGAATAAACCAGCAACTCTAAGTTGCATCTCACCATTTTCCCCCTTTGAACCCGTACTTCTACCAGTACTAAATATCTTTGTAGTACTATAATCAATTGACAATAATATATCAATCTCTTCTGTCGTTGCAAATTCAAATGGACCAGATAATGAATTTAAATCATATTGCTTAAATGAACGAACAAAATCAATTATTGAGGGGTCATCTATTGCTAACGCTGCTGAGTCTGAATAATTTAATTCTGGATATGACCTAATCGGATCGTATTTCTTAACTACACCTATAACATCTCTTGGCGCTCTATCCGCATAACCAGGTTGAACAATCTCGTTTCCAAAAATATTTGTAGCTATAGCATTCGTGTTTCTATATTTTGTATAGAATGCTGAATCACCAACTAAAACGTGGTTATTTGATATTCCAACTAATGAATAACTATCCAAATCAATGGCTAATAAACCCATTGTGCCAGTGCCTGGGGCAAGTGTTTGTATGGAGTTTGATATAGAAACACCACCTTCCAAGGGTATTATCTGCCCCCTATTTGGAACATTTAAATTATCGCAATTAAAATTATCAGATAAACAAGATAATAATTGATAATTAACTTCTTGTACATCAGTTATAAATGTTAGTCCATTATCATTAATTTCTTTTGGTATTAATTCAGATTCTGGTATTTCAGATAATGGTTTTTTTTCTTTCACAAGAAAGACCAAACTTAAATTATTGGTAAGAACATTTGATTTTTGTTTGTAACCATATAAAACACCTATAACATTTTCTGATGACTCATTAAAATGTTTTATTGTTAAATTTTTTAAAAAATCCGAATTAAATCCTTTATCTAAACTCATTTAAAATTAAAATTATACAAATAAATAGTTATTTTATTATTTTACTCATCTTATATATATAGGCATATATTTCTTTTTTTAACATTGCTCACTAGAAATAATAACACCATCAAAATCAACTGTTAATACTTCTCCATCTACAACCACAAAATAATACCATCCATTCCAATCAGAAACACCCATTTGAGCATTTATTTGATTTCTATATATTTTTGAAACATTTATACCATAATTGTAAGTTTTATAAATTGTTATTGTATCATAAATCAAAGATGAACAAGAACTATTAGTTTGACCTTTTGCTGTTTTAGTTTCATAACAGAACTCATATGAAGATAATACCCCATTTAAATTAATGAAAATAACTTTTACATTGTTTGTTAACACATCTTTTGATAGATACCAGCCAATTTGATACTTAATACCATTTGAGGTATATAATGTATCTCCAACTACTGGTGTTTGTGGTGTCACGTTATTTATCATATAAAAAGAAACACTACTTGATGATGTTGTTCCGCTAAAACATCTACCATATTCAGAACAAACAGATTCTTTATCAGCAAATGGTTCTGAACCCCAGGTATTGCAAAGACCACTATCTACAATCAAACTTAAACTTGATGCGTAATATGTCGGTAATGTTCTTGATGGAGTATAAGAAATTGTAACACTTCTCGTGGGACTCACTGTTAAGATTGGGGTTCTGGTTATTGTTGGTGTGAGTGATTGTGTCGGTGTTGATGTTTTACTTATTGTAGGGGTAATTGTTGGCGTTATTGTTGTTGGCGGTGTTTTTGTTGGTGTTATTGTTATTGTTGGAGTAACAGAATGACTTAATGATATTGTTGGTGTTATTGTTCTTGTTGGTGAAGGTTGTCTAGTTACAGTTCTTGTTACCGTTCTTGTTGGAGTTAAAGTATTTGATGGTGTAATTGATGGTTGGGGTGTTGTTGGTATTATAGCATTTTCTAAACTTGCCGCACCTTTAAGGCTATTAGTATTCATTAAACCAAAATAAACCAATTCAAAGGTTGATGTCAACTCATATATTTCATTTGAGGCTGAAACAACATATAATTTTTGATTTTTCGCAAAAATACTATAAAAATCCCCCCTAGTTAAAGTAACTCTATTTAATAACACCCCAGTTGATGAAAATTCGCCAATATAATAATCTGCGTAACCGCTATCCCTATATATTGTATTATATATAATAATATAATTACCATTTGTAGGATTATATAATATATCACCATTAACTTCTGAAACAATATTATCACCATTATTTGGAAGCATAAATAATAAAGTCCCCAAACCATTATTAGTTGTTATATCAATCTCATATATTCCTTGATTTCCAGAAATAAGAACATTACTTGATTTATATGCCAAACCATTACCACTTGCCGAATAATTAGAAATATTTATTGTTCTACTATATGAATATGACCAAGGGGTTAACGTTATGTTGTATTCATCAATACTATTATTCAAAATACTACTTAACCAAAGTTTTGTGCTTGACATTGCAATATCAGTATAATTATTGTCTGGTAAATTGATTAAATTAAAAGTTTCTGTTACACCATTTAAAGTATTATTAAAATAAATTATATTCACACCTGCTGATGTAATGCCTAAAATATTAGAATCATAAAGTGGGTCACTACCAGCACATCTTGCTTGACATGCTTCTATTGTTGAATGTTTTCCACCAATAACCAAATCAGTACATGGGCAATTATACCCATATGTATTTATTGCTTGGTTTGGCAACTGACTTGGTAATTTATAAGAATTACATTCCCCATACATTTCATCAATCAATAATGGTATAACGCTACTACTTAATGACCATCCTGTTGTTTGATATAAAACTTCTCCCGTGCTTTTAATATAAGTAAAACCTGGTACGGTATTGACATTGTATAATATTGACAATTCACTATATATACTAGTTAAAAACTTAGGCGCAACAAGAATATAATTACAATTTAAACAATCAGCCAATTTTTTATCTTTTCTGCCTGTTCTATCAAATGATGCACAAAAACTACAATTGGATCTAGTAATTAGAAGATGTATATTCTTTTTTAATTGTTGTGATTTCTGTACAATCAAATCCCACTCTGCTCTTGTTTCTATTACTTGATATTGAATTTCACTATAACTGTCACACGGTTTTTGAATTATTGGTTGTGAAATTGTTGGTGTTGGTGTTGGTGTTGCAGATGGGCATAAACTTGAACTGACTATTGCTCCAGAATCATCAATTTTATAACATACACCATTAACAACAAATGTTCTTTCAAAGCCCCAAGCTAATTGGTTATTCGCCTCACATGCTGTTTGATTAGCATAATAAATAGATCCAATAGAACCATTGAACGCATTATATTTACCAGATATCTCACCAATTGATTGACATGCAACTGTACAATTATTATTACCTGATAAATCTCTACCTGCTCCAAATACTCTACAAATATTCGCAGGTGTATTATTACTTTGTGTGGGTGTAGGTGTAAAACTAGGCATTGGTGTTACAGTTGGTGTTGGTGTTGAACTTGGTGTTAAGTCTTCTGGATTAACTGAACCACTACAACCAAGTGAGAATGACCATTGTGTTGATTGCATTGGCGCATACACTTCAACATAAGCAATACTTGTATTCGTATCTTTTACAAATGTAGCGGAACTAACTCTACTACCAAAAACAATTGGATATCCATCACTTTCAGTATTTGGTATATTAACATCTGGATAACCCAAACCAGTAATTGGGTCAATTTTACCCAATAATGTTACTATAAAATCACCTCTTAATGGCTCGCCATAAACATATCCAGCTGCCCCAACATACCCTGTATCAATAACAAAATTATTATCAAATTTTACAATATATCTGTCAGGATAATTTATTGTATTAAAAGTAAAAGGAACAAATTGATTTATATTTGTACCAATATTAAAACAATACCTTGCAGGGTATGCTTGCCCTCCTGCATATTGTACATCAGGATTACAATCAAAACATTCAAGGTTTGGTGGTGGAGTTCTTGTTGGTGTTGGTGATAATCCTACCGTTGGTGTTACTGATGGTGTACTTGTAATAGTTCTAGTTATAGCAGGTGTTGGTGTCACACTACTTAAAGGTGTTGGTGTAACTGATGGGTCTGGTGGTGCAGGGTCATCAAAACAATCCAATTCACATGGACATAAAACAATAAATTGCCAATCATATTGGCATAATGGGTCAAAAACATCAACATATGCCGTAATAGGGTCGTTATCTTTTTTATAAAAATATTCTTCAAATTGATTTGTTGCATAAACAATAGGATAACCATCCGAGGCTATTTTAATATGTCTTGGGTTTTGTGCATCATATGATATAGGATAATTTTGATTTAAGTAGGGGTCTTTCTTGGTCGTTAAAGAATTTATAAAATCTGTTCTATCGCTACCACCTATATTATATTTCAAATCACCAATATATCCAGTATCTATAACTAATTGTTTGTTAATATCTCTTAATATAAATCTAACGGGTGTATTTTTTGATGTACTATTAAATCTAACTAACCCAGGATTTGTATCTCCGCTAATACTATATGTTGAATAATAGCAGTTACGCCTATTATCTGGATAAACCACAATATCACACTTGTATGGTTCGGGGCATTTAATAGTTGCAGCATATTTTGTACCAAGGCCTGGAGAATAAGAAGTAACATAAATTTGATCCGATGCACCATTTACAAAAAATTTAATAGTACCACTAACATCCTTATTACTATCATTGCTATTGTTATAATTAGTATTGATACAACCTTGTACAATATTAACTGTAGGCATAGCAACCCCATTTATAGGTTCAGGAGTATATGTTGTATCATGTACTTTTGGAAATTTATTACCATCATCGTCTCTAACATTTAAATCAATACCATAACGTTTCTTTGTTATTGGTTCAACCAAACCATATAAACCTTGTGTAAGTGTAGAGTATCTGCTTCCAAACCTACCATAACCTGAAGCAGGTAAACTACTAATTGGTGGTTTACAAGTAACACCAGTATTATCATCCGAATCTTTACCGACAAAACCAGAATCAGCAATAATTTGACCATCATATTCAATAATAAATCTATCTGGATTCCAATATGTTTCAAAATAAAAAACAACCTCACCGCTAGTAATACCAGTAAAACATCTCGTAGTACCAGGGTACGATTGCTCCCCAGCAAAAGGTCTTTCAACATTATTGCATTCAACACATCCATCTGTATCTGGATTAGGATTAGTTCTTGTTGGCGTTGGGGTTAAAGATGGTAGAATTTTTGTTCTTGTTGGCGTTGGAGTTGGTGGTATTGGACAACTAACCTCAAATGACCATATTGTTTGGTCTAATGGTGCATATACTCTAACTACTAGAGTTGATGTTGAAGAATTCTTAATAAACGATTTTAATGTTGTTTGATTAATGTTCGGGAAATTATCTGGTGCCGGGTCTGTTGTCAAAGAATTTGGATAAAACTTACCCGTTATTGGGTCAATTTTACCATTTAGAGATGTTGTAAACAAATCTCTTTCTGTTGTTTGTGGCGGAACTTTATGACCATATATTGGAGCTCCAACATACCCAGTATCAACAACTAATTGACCATCAAAAGAAAGAATAAACCTTGTTGGTTTGTCTGCTGAAATATATTTAAAATTAACAGTCCCCCCCACTAATCTATCTAATTGAATTTCAAATTCAATTGGGAAACCATAATTACCATAATCTTGACTTTTGACTAATTCATTACATAATATTTTTCTACAATCATCAGACTCTGCACCCCCTCTAAACAAATCAGTTAACCCAACATTAACATTAAAAAGTGTTGGTGCTAATGTGACCCAATCAATTCGATAAACCACATTTTTAGTACCCTCTTGATTTTCAACAATAAAGAGTCTACCTCTATCAACGAAAATTGTAAGAGCGCCACTAAATGGTAATGTATAATTCCTAACTAATTTATTTGCACCACTCTTATTAGGGTCAAACATACCAATATTTGATTCTAATATTTGTTGACCTGGATTATTTGGGTCATTTATTATTCTATAATAAACAACATATATTACACCATTTTGTTTGTTGTAATATAAATCACCTTCAACTATTGATCCGCCACCTGGTAAATCAAAAAGATTCTTTTTAATTGCTTGAGAACCAGATATATCAAATTCATATATCGTGGAAACATTATTTGAATCTAATGTATAACCCCCACCAATTAATGTGGTATTATTCTTTGCTGCTAAACCTTTACCTAAATTAACATCTGCTGTTATTTTTCTATTATATGAATAAGTCCAAGGATTAATTAATCTAGTAATATTATACTCGTGAATTACATTTGGGTTTGATGCATTGTATAACCAAAATTTGGTTTCAGTCATCGCAATATCATTTGCAAATATTGGATCATTATTTGCATCTTTTAAATCAGCATATAATGTAGTTGCACCAGTATCAACTTTAAATCTATAAACCTTAACACCATCAGACGTTAATGGGTTATTTGGCACATTTGGAACTACAACCAAAACAACACATTCATCTGGTTGTGTGGTTGTTGTTGGTGTTATTGTTCTAGTTATTGATATAGTTGGTGTTATGGATTTACTAATTGATATAGTTGGTGTTATAGATGGGCTTATACTTATAGTTGGTGTTATAGATGGACTTATACTTATAGTTGGTGTTATAGATGGACTTATACTTATAGTTGGTGTTACAGATGGTGTTTTTGTTGGTGTTTTTGTTATTGTAGGTGTTATAGATGGTGTTGCTGTAACTGATGGCGATGGTGGGATACAATCCTCATTATAACCCAAACAAGCTGAATATCTGGATGTAATAAAATTTACCATATTTTGTGCATATGGCGTAATCAAACTACTCCTATCAGTATAACTACCAGGTTGTGGCGCTGTCTTATACAAATTACTGATTGGTGTATTACCATCAGGTTCTCCCCCATAAAACAATCGTCTATTATTCCAATGTAATGCAGTTACAATAGTGTCAAATTCAATTGGTGTCCAAGTATGACTATCTGATGAAATTATGTGTGACCCTAAAACCCCACCGAAACTCTCACCCCCAGCTACCCAATTTGAACCATTCCAAACAACTGAATTACCCATACCAATATAGTCAACACCTTCCCCAATCCAATTAATTCCATCTTGAGATGTTAATATGGTATTACCCGTAGGACTATTATCAGTGTTACCACCAACCGCAACAAATCCTGAACAATTTGTTGCAACGGATTTAACAAGCATCATTAATGCCCCACTACCAACAATAGGTGTCCAAGTAACCCCATCATTTGAATACGCTAAACTATTCACAAAACCTGAACCCCCAGCAACATATATGCTACCATTATATGACAATGTTAAACAATCACCTCCATCAAAAAGATTCTCTGCAACAACTGTCCAACTAATTCCATCTGGTGATGTTGCAATTTGACCTCCGTAGTCACCACCGCCACCTGCTATAAATTTACTACCATCATGTATAACTACACTACATCTTGATTCAAATATAGATGAACTATTTGCAATAGATGTCCAATTTATTCCATCATACGAATAAGCCAACCTTGCTTCAGTTGCCTCGCCCCCAACAACCCACGTTGATACCCCATTGTGTGCTGCCGAATATGCCGCAACATCAAAAATCTTTGGCTCTGGAGTTTCATACCAATTTTCACCAAATAAACTAAAACTATATAATAATTTGTCATCAACACCCATAAGCATAACAACACAAGGTTGACCACTTGGGCTTGGTGTTGTTGTTGGTGTAGGCGAAACTAATGTTCTGGTTGGTGTTGGCGTAACTCTTGAAGGTGTAACACTCTTTGTTGGGGTTGGTGTAACTCTTGAAGGTGTAACACTCTTTGTTGGGGTTGGTGTAACTCTTGAAGGTGTAACACTCTTTGTTGGGGTTGGTGATATTGGTGATGGACATTTAACTTCACAAAAAAGTATTATAATGTAATCACCATAAAAATCAACAACACGTATTTCGTAAACACCTGGTTTTAAATTAATTATTGGGTTTTCTGTTGTCAGAACCCCATTTATATATATTTTATATGGTGGCGTACCACCTTTTATTTCTAAGAAAATTTGACCATCATCACAATTTGGCCAAGTTGCATCTGTCGGTTTACAAATAACTTCTAATGGTAATATTGTTATAGGAATATCACATTCAGGACCAATTGGTGTTGATTTGGGTGTTAATGATATTGTTGGGCTAATTGTTATTGTAGGAGTTATGGTTTGTGTTATGGTTGGTGTTAAACTTGTTGTTGGCGTTGGAGATAAACCTATTGTTGGTGTTACAGATGTTGTAGTACTTATGGTTGGGGTTATTGTTATGGTTGGAGTTATTGTTGGTGTTATTGTTTTAGTTGGTGTTAGTGTAGGAGTAATACTTATTGTTGGTGTAATTGATATAGGTACCCCACAACTAGTTACTGTGCTAATTGTTCCACTATCATCAAATGTGACAGCATACTTAAATAACCCATCAATTATTAATGAATATGCACCTGGATTAGATATATATGTTCGTGTTGTTAAATTTGTATCATTATAGATTATTAAACCATTTGTTATAGCAAAAGTTGCATCAATATATTTTGTTAAACCCGTTGTTCCTAAACATGCTGATGATGCGTCAATTTGACCTGGTGTGCCTAATGATATTATTTTATATGCCATTTATTAAAAATTCATTTTAGTTTATTTAAGCCCCACCGACAACACTTGCTGTGGGTGTTGGCGTTAAACTTATTGATGGTGTAATGCTTGGTGTTATACTTATAGTTGGGGTTGGGGTTATCCCCATAGATCCAATAATTATATTTTCATTATTATCAATAACTTTCAAGAAATATGATGTGTTGTTATCAAAAGGTTTTGGTATATCAAAGTTATATGTAGTACCAGTTATAGTATTCACATAAAAACATTCATTTATATTTGGTTGACAAATATATATATGAAAAGGACTAGACCCAGTTAAACCATTGATAAAAACTTTAAGATTATCCATTTGTACAATTTTGACAATTTATATATATATTTGATTCATAATTACTAAAATAATTACCATTATATGTTAATGAGATAAAATCACTACTTGGTATATAAGTATTATTAAAATAACCCAGAAATACCCAGCAATCCAAATTAAAATCTTTAACTACATCACCAATATTTAACATTTCTACATATGGCTGTGTTTGAACCAATTGGTTTTTCTTTATACTTGGTGATATAACTCCACAACTTTCAAATACAACTACGGTATTACTTGATACGCTAGGCGTTGGCATAATTGATTGTGATGGCGTTACACTAACTGATGACGTTATGCTTATTGTTGGCGTTGGTGATATTACACAAGTTGAGCAACTATCCCCAACTGAAATTATTTCATCAAAAAATAAATTCGTACTAGAATTATCATTATCCCTAATATAATTAACACAAATTACATTCCCTTGAACATTTAATTTCAATACTTTACTTGTTAAAATTGGCTGACCATTATATATTAAATCTTGCGAAACATAATAATATACACCAGAATTACAATTTTTTAATACCTTCACACCACCATTCCTAGCAAATCTATTTTCCAACATATTAAATGTAACTGCCCCCAATATTTGTATTGGTTCAGTTGGGGTAATAGAAGGTGTTCTAGTTGGTGTTACGGTTAAATTTGGTGTATATCCAGATAATAATAAATTTATATTTCCATTATAAACTATGCTGGCACTAGGTGTTACGCTTAATGACGCACTTGGCGTTATAGTTCTTGTTGTTGATGGGGTTGGAGATATATCAACTTCACAAGTAAAAGAAGCATCAAAATTAATGCTATTTATTACTGATGGTGTTGGCGTTGGTGTAACACAATAGCCTGAGTATATGATTAATGAATTAAAGTCTGGGGTGATAGAAAAACAAGGTGATTTACCATTTATTATACAATTACCCCCTAAACTATTACTTAAACACCATTCACTATTATTATAATAAACAAAACCACTAGTATCACCAGTATAGTATATTTTAGAATTATAAGTTCCACCAGATTTATAATTACCAGCAAAACCATCTAATAAAGTATATTCATTTGTTAAACAAAAACTTGGGCATACCGTATGTGGACCTGTGAATACAATACCATTTGAATTGTATAATGTACCTTGCTCGGCATAAGCAATAACTTGACCAAAAAAGTGCAATCCATTACCATTTACCTCATATACTTCCCCCACATTAAATGTCAAACCAATAGAACTAAATCTATACTTTGTTGAATTATTTTTACAATCTTGGAATAATGTTTTTATTGGTATTGTTGGTGTTATTGTTGGGGTTTTGGATATGGTTGGAGTTATTGTTGGGATTAATGTCTTTGTTGGTGTTATTGTTTGAATTATTGTTCTTGTAGGTGAAACACTAATAGATGGTGTTCTTGTTCTTGTAGGTGAAACACTAATAGATGGTGTTCTTGTTGGTGTTATTGATATACTATTCGTTATGGTTGGCGTAATTGACTTGGTTGGAGTTATTGATTTGGTTGGAGTTGGCGTTAAACTCTTGGTTGGGGTTGCCGTAAAACTTGGGGTAGGTTCAATACTTCCAGTTATACTTATTGTTGGCGTTGGGCTTCTTGTTATGGTTCTGGTTATTGTTATAGTTGGAGTTACCGTTGGAGTAATTGTTAATGTTGGCGTTTTTGTTATAGTAGGTGTTATGGATGGTGTAGTTGTTGGTGATACCGTATTTGTTGGTGTTTCAGATATATTAATTTGATTATGAACCAAGCTACCCAAAACAAAAAAGTTATGATTATTCTCAATTGTTAAATCATATAAAATATGATCCTCATATCTTATCTCAAAATCTTCAATAGTAATATATTCTTTTACATTAAAAATCTTATCTGATATGACTAAATCCTTCGCTTTCTTCCAACCAAAATTATATACATAAAATTTTTGAGTTTCCCCGCATATAATATTTTTATTTATTACATAAACTTTATCTACTTTCTTTATGTGCGTATCAACTACTAAATTTAACTCATATTTCTTATATTCAATATTGTAACTTAAAACTTTATCTAATTTAGCAATATTTTTAATTTCCTTTGTTTCACCAAAATCAATATTAATTTTAGCCTCACCAAGAAATCCACAATGCATTAAATCATATTTAATTTCATTAATTAAAATACCACCATTATACAAATTATCTATTAACATTAAACTTACTTTACTATTTCATATAAATAACAAATATTTTGTTTTATTACATATAAAATATTGATTTTAGCAAAAAAAAATGTTATTTTACCTATAAAAATGAAAGAAAAACTTTTATTCGTAACGCCACACTTATCAACTGGTGGTTTACCTCAATATTTGTTAACACAAATCAAATATTTTCAGAAAAAATATAGCATATCAGTTATTGAAATAAAAAATGTAACAAATGATTATGTTGTTCAGAAAAACAAAATAAAAGAACTAGTTACAGTATATACCTTACCAGAAAAAAAAGAAAAAATACTCGATATCATCAATGATATTTCCCCAGACATAATTCATTTCCAAGAAATTCCAGAATTTGATTTGCCAGATTCCATTTTGGATAAAATATTTATTGAAGATAGACCTTATAACATATTTGTAACCACTCACGGCTCCTTCACAAATCCAAATGATATTAGATACCAGCCAGATAAATACATTTTGGTATCAGAATGGAGCAAAAAGAAATTCAATTCATTAAACACACCAAATACAATATGGGAATACCCCGTTCCAAAAATAAAATCAAATAAACTTCTGGCGCAAGAGAAATTAGGCTTCGACCCCAAATTCAAACACGTTCTTCATGTTGGTTTATTTACTGAAGGAAAAAACCAAGGTGAGATTATTGAGGTGGCGAAACTATGCGCAAATGAAAACATATTATTTCACTTTGTTGGCAATATGGCAGGAAATTTTGAGCATTATTGGAAACCATTATTAACCACCTTACCAGCAAATTGCATTATGCACGGTGAAAAGGATAATACCTATGATTATTATGCTGCTGCCGATTTATTCTATTTCCCATCAAAATTTGAATTAAACCCAATATCATTAAAAGAGGCTTTGGCACATAATTTAAAGTTAATAACAAAGGATCTTGAAACTTATGAAGGTTATTATGATAAAAGGGCAAGATATTCAACAGATAACCCAATTGAAAACAAACAAATATTAATTGATTTATTAAATGAAAATAATGATAAGAAAGAAGATGAAATAACAATTGTTCTGGCTCATTGCAATAACTTATCAAGACAAAATCTTCTCCAACGCTGTATATCATCAATTGATACCGATATTATCCTATCTTGCAATTTCCCCGTTGATGAACTTATTCAACAATCTTGTGATTATGTATTGTATTCCCAAGATAATCCCATATTAATGGCATCAGAATATGAAAAACACAATGTTATATTCAATAGATGGGTATTAAACCCCAAAACAAATCAAAAAGATGAATATCCAATGCCGTTTGAACATAGTTATGCGGTATATAAATTAATCCAACAAGGATTATTATTGGCAAATGGATTAAATAAAAAGAAAATTCATATCATAAATTATGACGTAATTCCAGATAAAAACACATTAATAAATCATTATAACATATTAGATAATTTTGATTTTAAATTTTACCCAAATGATGATATGGGTTATAGAACAAATTTCTTCTCTGGTAATATTAAGCCAATGCTTCAATATTTTAATTTATTCCAATCAAAAGAAACATTTTATGAAAATTTCAAAATGTTTGAATTAAAAACACATGAAACCTTAAATGCCCATAATTTTAAAATA
>Ga0209087_1000500_pt1 | contig 24865 bp, 41 predicted proteins | sample S_130805_EF_Meta_FD_187321 | JGI IMG/M metagenome (GOLD analysis project Ga0209087, IMG submission 187321) | Freshwater microbial communities from Lake Simoncouche, Canada to study carbon cycling - S_130805_EF_MetaG (SPAdes) (version 2) | ecosystem: Environmental > Aquatic > Freshwater > Lake ... | reverse complement strand
GAATATCCTGCGCCGCTTGAATACAATAATACGATTCTCAAAGTAAGGCACAATAGCGGTAATCTCATCACCATCATCGCCGTTAACTACCACGCTGTTTGTCAAATCCCACACGGAAGGATCTAGGATGTCCGAGGCGTAAAGTGTATTTCTGTTTGCACCAGAACCAACGCCAAACAATCTGTTGCCAGCATTGATAATCGTCTGTAACCCCTGGGGCGGTGGGCTGACCGTAGCCGTAGCCGTAGCCCCAGAGCCGTTGCCAATAATCGTAACCGTAGGCGTGTAGCCGTAGCCAGAACCGCCATTGACTACCACTACCCCCGTGACCGCTCCGCCAGCTACGTTGGTAATTAAAGTAGGCAATTCCCCGCCCCAGTTAGGGCCGGTGATAATGGCAGTCGCGCTGGTATACCCAGAGCCTGCGGTTGTGACGGTTATTGCCCTTACCTTACCACCCTGCCGTTGGACAATGTTGCCATCAAAAAAGTGTAAATCGTCATCGCTATCTGCCAGAAACATTTTGTTGTTAAACTGCGCCATGGAGACTTTGGAGGTATAAGCCACAACATAACCATCCGCCCATTGCTCGGCTTCCGCAGCCCACGTCCTATTGACCGCGCTCCAAAGTTCATCAGCAGGATGGAGGTCGGCTGTGCCGCCAGAATCAATCGTGTACAGCCTGCCTTGAGTCACGGTAACCAAATCTTCCGTGCCAGTAGTATCGTAGTAAGCCATCCCGCCGATTGATCCCTGCTGGGATGTAGCGGTCGTATTAAAGCTAGTTACCCCGCGCCGAGTCTCCAGATTTCCCTTTGGGGAAAGGGTCATGTTGACCAGCCTTTGTACTTGGTTCTGGGCTAACTGGTCAGATTGGAGTCCGCTGGCTTGTCCGCCAGTAAATGAGCGGATGCCATCAAACGCCAACACATCGTCGGTCGCGTCTATGAAATACGCCATAGTGGTTAGATAATCTCTTCGATGCCTAAATCGCCCAAGCCAACTGGGGTAATCTGCTTCATCCCGCCAACCTGGGACAACTCGTAATTGGCCATCGCCGCTAGGTCGGCGTTAGCTGCCTGCGTGACAACTTGCGCCTTGCCGTACTGCCGCTCCCGCTCCAAGGCATCAGCGTGGGTCAAAGCCAAGACAACGTGACTGACATGAGGTAAGCGTAGTTCGTCGGCAATGGCGTTGGCAGAGGGAGGAAAATCTACGACTAGGTTAGTGCGGGTTAGGCACTGGAGCTTTTGCACTACTAAGAGCGTGTTGGTGCTGGTGGTGTCTAGTTTGGGGTATAGGTCTAGCTCGGCAGTCCCGCCGGTGTTACGCCCCTTGAAATAATAGAAAGCAGGCGTGCCAGTTGTGTCCTCGTCCAGCAAATTAGCGTCTTGGCTAACTATGGTAGCCAGATCCATCGCTTGAATTTCAGCATCGTTGTAAGCTACCGAAAGAGGGTTCTCCACGTTGGAGCCAAGGGAGACAGTCCTGCTAGCCGTGCCAACCGAGTAGGTGGAGGTGGTAACAGTCTCGCGCCAAGCAGCAAAGTTCCAGACTCGGCGATAGTTTAGGCTGGCCGACTTTTGCAGGAAGGTAAGCGTATCGGCATCGGTCTTGCCAATCTTCTCGCCTGCGTATTGGGCGATTTCAGTTAGGGTCATTTAGCAGGCCATTAACACGCAAGGGACGCAATAGCTTCCGTCCTCATAGGTGCAAGTGACATTGGTTGAAGTAACCTTGGCGATAGTTTTGGATCGGATAATGTCATCGCCCTGGGGCTTCGCAGTTCCATCTCCAGCAGACATTAACAAATCACCACGATTAACACTTGTTCCTTGAGCGATACGGATAATCATATCTCCTGTCATTGCCATATTCAAATCGTATGGATTGTCTTGATCGTCATTGTCCCAATTAACAAACACGCCTGCTGTGTTTGAATCGCCTTCAACATCAGAAATCTTAACTTTGTTTAACTGTTCGTTGGGGAGAAGGCTCCCATCCGCATCTCTCCATTCGCACATTGCGTCAAGATTGGATAATACAGTTCCTTTTTTAATTGCTGGATCTCGCTGTCCAGATGGCAACTGCGAGAACCTTGAAAGATGCCCTCCGTTATATGAAACAGTTGTTCCACTTACTGATATTGTTCCCTCAACAGTTCCATCTTGCGCAATTTGAACTATGATTCCGTCATCAGTATTCCTATTGAAGAATGCAGATGGACCACTAGCAGCTCCACACGCAATTTTGTTATCAGAAAGAGAAAATTGAAATCCAACAGTTGACGTGCTTGGTGCTGTTTTCCCAACCAACAAATTCCCACTCGAATCAATGCGGAGGCGTTCTGTTGAGTTGGTGTAAAACTGCATTGAATTGTCGGTGTTGTTATAAGCAACAATTCCCTTGTTGTCTGCACCTGTGTAGCCAAACAATAATTGACCATAACTTGTTGAGCCAGCAACTATAGATAAGTCTGCTTGACCTGTGGTAGAAATAGTTAGCCTTCTACTATTTATGGGAGTTTGACCAATCCCAACATTGCCACTCGAATCAATCCGCATTCCTTCAGTTCCACCTTCCGCAAACGCAATCGTATCAGCGGCGGGGAAGAAGATGCCTGTGTTGGTATCGCCCGTAGGAACGATTGCTGGGGCTGCTGCTGTGCCTGTGGCCGTGGTGATAAGGGTTGTTGCTACTAGGGTTGGGATCGTTCCAGTAGTGCTGTTCAGCGTAGCAATCGTGCCTGTCGTGCTGTTCAGCGTAGCAATCGTGCCAGTAGTGCTGGCCAAGTTGGTGACTGTTCCGCTAGTAATCGTAGCCGCAGTCGATGTGGTTGTACCAGCGGTAAGGCTAGGTATCACCGCAGTCGTAATCGTGCCTGTCGTGATTGTAGCATTGGCGGAAACCAATCTAGTTCCCGTAGCCGTGCCGTAGGTCAACGCACCAGTAAGGTTTAGACCAGTATATGTTCCAACAGAAAGAGCATCGTCAAACAAGTCATACACCGTGACCGCATTGGGTGCGGCGTTGGGGTTAGTTCCATCGGCAATCAATAACTCATAGTTTGTGCCAACGCTGGTGATTGGAATTTGGCCGGTAATGAGATCCTGGTAAATCGTGGCTGAATCAATTAGGTTATGCAAATCATTGGCAGTAACCGTGCCATTGGTTGCGAAGGTAAAGTTGCGATCTATCATTGCCATAAAATTAAGCCGTAAACCTTAGTGCGGTTGCGAAGATTGTTCCTGCTGGAATTGTGCCGGTTGTTTGGGTGGAATTGAAAATTGTAAAACGCAATACACCCGCTGATTCAATCCTAAAGTCTTGCAATAATCCAGCAGGCGTTGCTCCAGTTGTAGATCCAATTGAATTTATATTTCCAATGACCATGTCGCCAAGAACAACTCCAGATGCCGCAAGCGTGCCAGTGCTTACATTTGATCCTGTTGTTGCGTGGTCAATATCCAATACTGTCGCGCCAGCATAAGCTGCGGTTGCAAATGTTACCGCCGTAAGGCTTGGACCAGATGCACCAACTTTCAGAGTACCAACTGTCGCAAGACCAGTGCTGGTAAAGGTGGTCGAGGCAATTGTGCCAAGGGTGTTTGTGCCAGTAGAGGCGGTGAAGCTAGTGCCAAAGGTGACTGCACCCGTCAGCAGGCTGGTTCCCACCACTTCAAAAGTGCCGGTGCTGGCCACGCCAGAGGTGGACACAGACAGAGCCGAGGAGGTGTTATCCCCATCGGTAACGACTTGTAGCGTGCCATCCAGCCCGCCAGTCCCAAAGGTCTTGAGAAGCTGTGGATAGCTAGTGCTAATGTTCTGTGTACCAAGTGTAGGCATTTAGTGTTCCCCTAGTTAGAAAAGCGGTTTTTTAGGACATCATAGGCCATTGAGCAAGCCAGCCCAATCAACCCAGCTACAGCCAGAACCTTCGTCCGCAAGTGTTCCAGCGCACTCAATCTATTAGCAACATCTGCGTAGTTTGCAAGTGAGGTTTCAACCATAGAGAAAAGCTGGATCTGACGCTCCTCTAACCTAGCCAAAGTGACTCGCAAATCAGATATCTGCTCGTTGCTCATTGCGACTCTCCAGGTACTTTAGGCTGACGGCTAAGTGAACCAAGGCGGCGGTAATCTCGTCCCGATCCCGCCCGTCCTGCACCATCTTGCGGATCGAGCGGTTGACCGATAAGAGGTGCTTGACTGAGCCGATATATTTTAGGCCGACGGAGCGGTTGTTGGTTTCCTCCGCGCACTTCCACGCCTCTTTGAAACAAGCGTAATCGTTGCCCGTCAGTAAGAATCGTAAACCAGTTCGTAGCATCCATGAGTAAATCCGCTTCATTTGACATTACCAGCGTCTTCCGCAGCACCCATGTCCGAATAGCGGGGTAGCCCCGTGTTATCCGTCTTCTTAGGCGAGCAGGAGCAGAGCAAGGCGGTGAGGAGGAGGAGGGGCATTAGGCTATTTTAGAAAAGTTAATATAACTACGAAGCATAAGAGTGACTGGGTTGGCCGCATCTGTTGCAGATCTTTGGGCAACCTTAAATCCAAATGTTGTGTCTGATGTTACTTTTAGAACGCCAGCCAATCTTCCATATATAAATTTTGTAGACGCACTAGCATCTAAATTGTAAGACACAAAAAGCTGACTATTTGTATCTATTCTGGTAAATGAATTATTAAAGGTGTTAGAGAAATAACTACTCCCTTGATAGAGCGTATGGTTTGCGTTAACTGAAAATCCGCTAGCCATTGTTGAATCAACGCTTACCCCGCCAGTTGAAGATGCGGTTGAACCGCCACTTAGTCCCTCGTATGTGTAAGTTCCGATGGGAAGGGTGATTTGCGTTGCGGAATTAACATAAGAAGTGGATGCAGACTGCGTCTGCGTTTCATCAAACAAGGTGAAAAAACGCCTTGATGGAATAAACAAAGGCATCGCCTACTCCTAACTGACTTGCGTCACGCGAGCCGTGCCAGCTGTGGCGAAGATCCCGCCTATTAGGCCAGTGTAATTTGCCGGTACTTCGTAGTAGTCTCCAGAGGCAAGGCGAACGGTGTAGGATGAGGTGCTGGTGGTCGCTGTGCCGAGAGTTACATGGAGCGTACCTGGGCCTTCTGAAAAGATCTGGCAACCCAGCCTGCCTGTGCTTGCCGTGGCAATCGTGCCGTAGCTGGTGCTGGTGAATGTGGTTGGTCCAGTTCCGCCAGTTGTAGCGTTGGGTGGACGAATGCCATCAGCAACGTCAGCCTGCAATGTAACCATCAAAGCCTCTATGGCTTCGAGGTTAAAGTTAATGCTTTGCGTACCGCCGGTGGCAGTACCAATAGTCTCCAAGATGCGGTTAGTTTGCCAGCCCATATAAGAGCCTTAAACCGTCCGCTTATAGAGTGCGAATGGTCCTCCGCTGGACACAATGACTTCGGTGATGTCACCCGTCAAAGTTGAGCCAGCAGCAAAGGCAACACCCGTGGATGATGTTCCGCTAACAGAGATGGTTATTGTCCCACCAGTCAACGCTGTCACGCCATCGAAAGCCCCAGTGCTTGTAGAACTGGAAACTGCAATGGTCGTGCCAGCATCGCCTAGCGCGATTCTGGATAGAAGTCGCGACATAACCTTACGCTGTGTAGAACGGAATCTTTACCGCTGTTCCGTTAACTTTGAGCAACAATGCGCCAAGGCTGGTAGCATTCGTGCTGAATGTTCCGCCAGTAGCTGTGCTGGTAATTTCAGCTACTTGAGTTTCTTTGGCTGTATCAAGACGGAAAGGACGGCTTTTGGCCAATGCTTCCCTACGCACATAAATGTCTGACATAGTTAATCTCCTTTGCGACCCCAGACACGTTTCACTTGATCCGCGCTAAAGTCGCTTTTGAACCTACTCCCAAGTTTTTGTTCTTGTTTGTAGTACCCCTTCATAATTGTTGATGTATTCGACAGCGTTGGATCGGTCGGGGATTCTCCCGTTCCAAATACTGTCAAACGTTGTGGCACAGTCGACCTTCTCAGATAGCTAGGGACCGAATCCCTCTTAGCAACCGTTTTCTCCAGTTCAACGACTGATCCGTTACGGGTGTCGGTGTACTGGTAGATCGGCATTAGCTGTAGCTTTCCTCGTCAGCTTTCTCTGCCAACTTACGCATTTTATCCTCTTCGGACATCTCTGACTCTTCATCTACTTCAGCCATCGGCTCTGCTTCCGCCATCGCATCATTGATGCGGACGAATACAGTATCGCCGTCAACCTTTTCGACTGTGCCAGTGAGTTCCACCGAGTCACCCGCCTCTGGAGGAGTCATTTCGCCTTCACCACCATCCATCTCAAGCATGGACATAGGCAAGCGAACAAGACCTTCCTTGGGCATAGATTTCTCGCTGGAAGAGGCTGGGGAGGTTTTACCCTCCCCAGCTTTCCGAGGACCCATACCGATTACTAGCATGGCTCCCATATAGATAACTTAAGCGAAGTTAGACTTCGACCAGACAACGCGATAGAACGCAGGGTTCAATTGCTTCGCAGTATAGAAGGTTTTGAACGATGCGATGGTGCGCTGACCGTAGATGTCCGACTTGTCAGGAGCATCGAGGATTGTGACCTTAGGCGCGTAAGGCGAGCCAGTGGCCGCAACCGCTGTCATGTGAGGCACGCCGAAGGCTTGCCCACCGAGTACGATGCTTGCAAAGTTAGAGCCGGTTGCCTCGGTGTTTACACCGTAAGCAGCAGTACCAGCCGTTAAGTTGTTGGTGGTTTCGATTACGCTCACGCCGAACAGACGACCGACTTCACCTTTGTAGATGGCTTCGGGGGTGCTGTAGGACGAAACGCGAAGGAAGTCATCGTCGTTCATCAAGTCACGGGTGACCTGAGGAGGAGCAACGAGGACGTAACCATCTTTGATCTTAGGAGCGCGGTTGACCTTGAGGGCAGTCGCGGCATCCAGAAGATCCAAAGCAGTCATCGCGGCGTTAGCCGTGGATGCACTTTGGAAGTTGGTTCCGTTGGTTCCGTTCTGTGCGTAGCGCACGTAGGACGACGTGGAGACAGTCGTACCAGCAGTCGTGGAGGCAGTCGTGTTCAACACCAACGCGCGGTGCGAGAGGGTGTCGGCATGGAGAGCTGCATCTTCACCGAGTTGCTTAGTCGCCTGGGCCAAGTGATTGAATAGCTCGGTGGCCAGCAATACGTCGGTGAGGACGATGCTAGATCCGAACTGTTCCAACGTGGCTTCGACTGTGGAGAGGGTGAGCTGACGCTCGCCCGTACCAGCAGTAGGACTCGTGCCTTCCGACAGCGAGATGATTGAAGCAATGCTTGGGTTGTCAAAACGAAAAAAGCGGACCGTGCGATTCCCGCCTGTTTTCGTCGGATACGGAACCTTTTGGGCAAACTGCTCCATCTGGAGCAAGGGGATTTGCCTCTCTAAGAGTGACTTTGAGAAGAAGGCCTGAAACTGTGAAGAGACAGAGCCTGTAGTAACATTAGCCATTTTATTTTTCCTGTACCACTAACCTGTCAAACTCCCATCCTGTCTGCTTCCGCTGCCATTCGTAACAACTCCTTTTCCTGTTCATTGCTGGACAGTTCGTGAAACTGTTTCTGTCGGGCGGGTGCAGAAGGCTGACCGCTTGCCGGTGTCGTGGCCTTTCTAAGTTGAGCCAATTCTGACTCATACTTTGCAACCTTCTTTTCCAAATCGGAGGCGGACTCCGCTTTAAGCCTAATCTTGGCGATGCCCACCGCATCCTTAATCCCCGCTGGGTAATTACGCAGGATGGCGTGGTTCTGTAGCATCTCCGATACCGCCTTGTAAAGTTTGGTGGAAGAGTCTTTGAGATCGGGGTTGGCCTCGACCTCTTCGTAAAGGTTCTTGTCCCAGGCGGACTTTAGCTCGCCTTTGACATTCTCCTCTTGCTCTTTCCTGTACTCAACCTCAATCTCGCTGGCTTTGTTTTCAGCGAGTTTTGCAAGATCATCGCGGCCTTCATCACGGTAGCTCTTTGCTGCTTCCCGATAATCTTCCGCGCTAAACTTGCGAGTTGAAGTTTGTTTCTCCTGCGCAGCAGCTTTTCCAACCGAGGCTTGGGCGGCTTCCCGCTCGGCCTGCAACTTGGCTTTCTCTGCTCGCAGTGTTTCCCATTCCTTTTCAAGACGCGACTTTGCTTTCTCATATCGTGTTGGCTTCTTTTCGGAAGCCGACTCCGACTTGGATTCATCAGATTGCGTTGTTAAAGAACTTTTGGTTGATACGGTTTCAGTCTTAGGGACTTCATCCGTCACCACATCATTCGATGTGGATTTAGTTTCGGTGGTTTCGGGAGTCGCGGGTGTCTCCAAGGTATCGCCGCTGGCCGTCTCCTTAGTTTCTGTTACCGCTTCAACTTGTGACAGGGTGGGCGCGAGTTCCGTGCCTTCATCTGCCGCCTTCGCTAAAGCCAATACATCTGCTTCGGATAGGTTAGTCAATTCCGCCATTTTGACCCTTTCTTACACTGCCACTAGGGGAGTCATTCCCAGTAGTAGGTTAATCGACGATCTGTCCTTCGACCCCATCCGTATCGTCGGTCTGGATGGGCGAGTTTGTTTTTCGGGATGCAAGCGATTCGAGAACCGCTACACATCCCCTAAAGCCTTTAGCATACCCGCAAGCCAACGCAAGTGCCTCGCTATCCTTCTCGGTGGCAGAGGCGTTATTGCGTAAAGTAAGGTTAAGCAAGATGGCGGATAACTTTAGGCCGGTGGGGGTTGTGAGGAATCCAGTCCACGCCTTCTCGTCCTCGCTGTTCCACACAGGCTCGTTAACCCACGCTTGGTGGCGGATAAAGGATAGGATGGCGCGGAGTTTTCTCATACTGGTATTGCCCAGCTATGGTCGGCAAACAGAAACGCCTCTTTGCCTGGGAAAACCTTGGAAACAGCATCGTTAACAGTCTGCATATTGTAATCGTGTCCAGACATAATCCCGCCAGCCTTCACCTTGGGTAGCCAGCCTTGTATGTCTTGCAACGCCATTTCATGCTGGTGATTGCCGTCAATATAAACAAAGTCAATTGATTTATCTGGCACTAGAGCCAGCGCATCTAAACTCTTTTGCCGAATCGTAGTGATGTTTGGCTTGTCTTTAATCCTTGCCAGATAGGACTGGTACACCAATTCAAGACTGCAAGAGTTGCTTGCACAGTCAGCATCATCATATCCATCAATCCAAGGATCAACGGCGATGACTTGCTGGAAGTAATCGGCAAATATAATTGTCGCTTCCCCGCCGTATACCCCAACCTCAACTGCCTTATCACAGGGGCAGTGCGCTTTTGCAAATTTACCGAGTGCATGGAGTGCGTCTTGTTGCGACGCTGAACGCATTAAGGGTACGCTCAAGCAGGCATCGGCGCGGCCTGTTGCATCGGCTGACCCTCAGTAGGTGTTGCCCCTACCGCTTGCCCTTGTTGGCGAGTGTCTGCCTTAGCCGCATCACGAAGCTGTTTCTGGATAGCGCGGGATGTATTGGGATCAATCTGTTCCAACGCCTGCAAATGCTGTTGTAAATGCGCCATTAGAACTTGCATTGCACTCTGGTCGACCGGCTGCTGGCGCAGTTGAGCCGCTTGGTTAAACGCGAAGAGAACAGATATATGCGCTTTGTGATCGTCGCTAGGCTTGATCGCGACTGGGAATCCAGTGGCGAGCATCGTTGCAATCTCAGTCGCTTGATCTTCAGCTTGGTCTCCAGAAGCGGCTTGCGGATCTTGGAAGAGTCGGCGGACCAGCGAGGGATCGTCTTGTTCAAGCACCGACTTTACCAACTCGCCTTGGTTGACAAAAGGATTATTTTGGAACATCTGCATCCGCGCTACTGACTTCGCCAAGGCAAACTGGCGGTTGATAAAGTCCAGCCCGCCCTTTGGCTCAATCGAATACTCGGCGTGGATGCCGTCTGGAACCATCTGACCAGTCTCTTCAGCGTACCTAAACAGCAAGTCCTCTTTGGCGTACTGCACATAAAGCGACCAGCACTGCCTAAAGAGGTGCGACAGGCTCATCCTAAAGATGCGGTTGCGCAGATCGCCCGAAGCAGCGGCTTGGGCTTGGATAGCGGCAACCTCAGTCGCAGTCTTGCGATCCGAGATTTGGTACTGCGAGCTAGCACCCATATCAAACTGACCCATGCGCTGTTCAGCCGACATCTTCTCCTCCATCATCAAACGCTGGAAGTCGAAGGGTGGTTGGCTAAATTGTACGGGCTTTAAGCCTTGGGGCAGGATCTGCCCAGGTTGCATCTTGAGGTTGGACGTGTTTAACGAGATCGGATTCTGTGCTTCAAAGACGGGTCGGTTGGCCAGTTCAACGTAGTCGCTCAATGAGTTCTTGAGTTTGTTGAGCAGGTTCTCACCAGGGAGGAGGATTTCTGCGACTCCTCTGGGACTGTACCAACCGCCCCCTGTCAACTCATAGGGGAAATCGACAAAAGGTGGTTCGCCGTGTTCGTAGGGTAAGGTGAAAGGTTTTCTAACGTCCGTCTCCACATCCAGCGGGCTGTAGGTTTCAACCTTCCAGCCGTCCTTGGACGGGGTGTAAAGTTCCCACAAGATGATAGTATCATTGCCAGACTCCTGCGTAATCCCCTCACGCCTGTAAATCTCATCTTGAATCTCACTGCGTAAGCCAACCGATTCGTTGACCTTGCCGCTGATGCGTTTGACAAATTCCTTGTCCTGCTTGTAAAACGAGTTGGTCTTGTAACTGTCGACTGAAATAGAAATGATGTGAACGATGAAATCTGCATCGGCCAAGTTCTTGCAGTAAGCCGGTACGACCACGTGGAACGGGTCAATTGCCTCAAAGGCAATCTGCTTCTTGTCCTCGTTCCAGACTACCTTGGCTAACCCGCGCCCGTAGAGAAGCAAGTTGTCGATGACCGAAACAATCTCTTTCTGGAAGTTAGACTGCTCGCGCATCTTGTAATCAAACCAACGCTCGGCGGATACGGTAATCGGGGTTAACTGCTGGCGCATCGGGACGAAGCTGGAAAGGATGTCGTTGCCAATTGCGCTGTTGACGAAGCTAGGTTTTAACTTCTCAATCGCGCCGTCAATTAGCTGAACGTGAAGGTCGGCAGCGGTAGGCCAAGGTTTAGTCTTGCGCCTAACCCCAAAGTATCTGGCTTGGTAAAACAACCGCTGGCGGTTCTCCCAAGTCTCGCGCTGGTTTAAGCTATCAATAATGCGGTCGTGATATTCAGTGCGGCGGGTGTATTTATCGCTCATTTGTTACGCTCCCTACTCAATTCAAATGACAAATCGTTGACGTAATGTAAAGCACGCTTTGCCCAAGCGCGTACTTTTGGATCAGCAGTACGGACAGCAGAATAGTTTTCATCTCGCATTAAAGACTCAACTGCCCCCGTTGTGTTTGTTACTGGGGTCGTTGTTGCGCAACCACCAAGACTCGCTGCGCAGATCGCCGTCAATAGCATCACGGTTCTTGCGCCAATCGCCTTCAAGGTTCTGGGTGCGCTTATCTTTCCAACCTGGGATGATGCGAAACACGGCTGCGATGATCTCAAGGATTGCACGCAGCACAAAAGATTATTTGATATTTAGCCCGATTGTCTTTAGGAAAGACACAATCTTTTCCAAGAAAGAATCGTCAGCGGGGGTGGGGGTAAGTTTAACAATGATGCGTGCGGCCAAGACAACGCCACCAACAGCGGCGACAATCTCTTGCCAGTTTGCGGTAATCCAGTTCCATATATTCATAGTGTTTATCCTCCTGCGTCAAAGCCAGCCATAACGGGGTCACTCGCCTCCGACATGATCTGACTTAACATCCGCCAAGTTGGACGCTCGGTGGGGAAAGTCAAGTCAAGGTTAACATTGCCACCACTTAAACACAAAGCAAGGGCATCGGCTCGGTCGGGTGAGGCTAGTCCCCTCGACCGCATCGAGTCCTTAGACTCCACCCCCAACTTGCCCTTACTGTTGGTTATCGTGCGCCGACAAGTTAACTGCGCGGTTAGGTCTTCGTCTTCAGGCAGTATGACTTCAGCCGCTTCAATCTTCTTGGCCATCGTGTACCACATCTCGGCTGCCCTATTGGTATACGCATCGGTGTCGTAGGCGGTAGAGCCAAAGTTAACTCGGTTAACTTCCCAGCCCGACTCAGCCAGCGCATCGCACATCGGCATACCCAAGCCACTAGCATCCGCATAAATATCCTCTGGCTTTAATCCAGCTTTCTTAAATTCCACAATAAACCTACCCACCGCTGACATCGTATCCCTTTCGCGCCATGCGATCATGGGTAGCACCTTGTTGCCGTCACTTATGCAAAGCACGTTCTGATCGCCACCAGCAGCAAAGTCTACGCCTGCTCTGCGGGTTCCAGGCTTAAAGTCGGGGGGTTGGTTGTGGCAGTTCTGTAGCTGGGTCAGACTAATCACCAGACTCTCCGCCCCTATGTCGACAAACTCGCCGTAGACCATTGAGCGGGTCAACGGGTGTTTCTCGCCATACCGCTGCACCACTTCCTCAATCTGGGTTGGCGTGATGTGGGGGCAGTCAAAGGCGGTGACAGCGTGCTTACTCCACATATTTGCTTCCTTGGTAAACGCTCGGTAGAACGCGCCGCTGGTTCCGCCTGGGCTGGATGCGATCAAAAGCCTAGTTGGTTGACACCGGCTGATAGCCTCAAACAGCGGGTCGGCTACGGTCTTGGCTTCGTCCACCACCATCAGCAATGGGTGACAATCGTGGTCTTCGGCATGCCAGCCTTCAGCACGTCCCGCATCGGTCGCTGAGTAGCCGATAATGCGTGATGTGTTGCCGTTGGGGTGGAGGTAGCGGATCTCGCCAGATGTCACTTCCCATGCCCCGCCGAGTTTAGAAATGTGATGGCGCAGGCTAGGCCAGAGTTGTGATTCCACCTGACGGAACACGCCAGCGGTCGTGACAGCGATTGAACGCTGGTAAACTAGCGCGTGCCATATCAAAGCGGCTGCAATTACGGTGCTGGTCTTGCCGGAGCCGTTGGCTGCACGCAGGGCTACGCGACAGTCCTTGGGTTCTAAATCGCGTAACACCTTTCTTTGCCAGTCATACAGATTGATGCCAAGGGCGTTAGAGGCGAAGTTGGCTGGTTTAGCAAGGTCTTCTAGTATCTCTTCTTGACTGCGCTTTGGAGGCTTTGGCATAGGTGCAAGTTAAGACCTCTTTTTGTTTTGAGCCACAATTATTTGGGGGGGGTTATGCGTATTAAACGGCGGCTGGGGGCGGTAGGGGGGGCGTGGTGGTGTACTTGGCCAAGCTCTCCGCCCTTGGTTTGCGTGTCTTCATGCGCCTATGCCTGGTCTTCCCCAAAACTTTTGGCGTTGTAATTACAATAGTTTGCGTAGCATCTGTCGCACAATAGCTATTGTCTCGAATTGTATGCAATGTTTTGGGGGTAACATCTTTACACTCAATCACTTGCGCTTTCTTTTTGCCTGCTATGCCTGCGAGAAGTTGAGCGAGATTCCCGTTTATGCCATGCGTAACATCTTGACTGACTTGCAGTCGCGCACTTGGGATTGCATGGTTATAAATTCGTTCCGCCATCCACGCCTTTGCCTGCCATGATTTTGCGCCTGCTAGCTCTATGTCTCGCAGTAAGGAAAGCTCGTGCTTTTTTCTAGATGTCTCCACTCTCCTAGCGAAATCGGGCTTACGCTGCGCCCAGGTGCGAATGGTGGAAGGATTCACGCCAACCAACGCACCGGCCTTTTCGAGCGTGAATCCACTCCCACAAGCCGAGACTATTTCATCAGCAATCTTATCGGTGAATATGTCGCGCCCATTCTTTGCCTTTTCAATTGGTGCGCTTGGAGGTGCGCTGATTTCATCCATGCCCCACCTTACCATAAAATATCTTAAAATAAAACTTGACATATCCAAGCGGATAGCATAGGTTGTCAATTGTCGAGGGAAAATCCTATCGGATTGCCCAAGGCATAAAAGAAAATAAGGAGACACACACAATGAAAACAGAGGACACAAACAGGATCGTAGAGAAGATCGTGGAGGCACTAGGCAAGGGCGAGATTCCTTGGCGCAAACCTTGGCGCAGTGTTGCCGCGCATAATGCAATCAGCGGCAGCGAATATAGGGGAGTAAACGCGCTGGTGTTAAACTTGGCGAGTCATTACCCCGATCCGCGCTTTTTAACCTACAAACAAGCCGCCGCACTAGGCGCGCAAGTTAAGAAGGGCGAAAAGGGTTGGCCAGTCATATTCTATTCCACGATTAAAAAGAGTGGAGAGAGTGAAGGAGGAGAAAGCACAGGAAGCGAAAAGGCAAAAACTTTTCGATTTATGAAACACTATACCGTGTTTAATGCCTCTCAGTGTGACGGCATGCCTGAGCGAGAAGAAGCCGCCGCGCCGGTGACTCAAATTGTGGAAGCTGACGAGATAGTCAAACGCATGCCGCGCGCGCCTAAAATAGTGGACGGTTCGCGCGCTTGCTATATCCCTAGCCAAGATATTGTGAACATGCCGCCAAAAACAGCGCACTGGACAAGCGCGAGCGCATATTATGACACCATGTTTCATGAGTTGACGCATGCAACAGGCCATGAGTCGCGACTAGAACGCGATCTTGGCGGAAACTTTGGAAGCGAAAAGTATGCTAAGGAGGAGTTAGTGGCAGAAATAGGCGCGCAGTTCCTCTGTCAGTCATCCGGTATCAATCGTGAGGAAGTTGAGGAGAACGCTGTGGCCTATTGTCAAAACTGGTCAAAGGTTCTGAAGAATGACCCCAAGATGATATTCTATGCAGCCGCCAAGGCACAGGCAGCGCATGACTTCATCATGGGAAAGGAGAAAGCTTGAAAACCTACTTGGTTGAAGTTTTTGACAATAAGGATCAATATGGCGGCGGCATGCCTTGCCTACAATTTGAAGCGACATGCAGGCAGGAAGCTTATGAAACTATATTTGAAAACTTGGGTATAAATATAAACATAAGGGAGGAAAGTATATGAAACAGTGTTTCATAGTCATAGATTGCACGGGAAGGTATCAAGCGCGCTTTTCATCATATGATGGCGCGATGCGATGGATCAAACAGGAAGGACTAGATGGGGCAATCATTGTGAAGGACAAGTGGAGATGAGCGCACAACTCTATTCCCTTGGGATGCTGCACGGTATCCTCCTGGCCTTGTTTGTAGTTATGGTATGGCCAAGGAATAAACGGAAATAGTTTTCCCTCGTCTCTCCTCGTTACTGAGGGGAGGAGAGGTCAAACCCTATCGGGATGGCCTAAAGAAAAGTAAAAGAAAGGACACGCATTATATGAAGCATGATAAACAACTAACTGCACAAGAATTATACGATTGGTTGAGAGAGTTAGACAAAGATGGGGTAAACTTGAGTAAGGTTGACGTTAATTATCGTCATAACTACGAAAGCGATGTCGAAGAAGTTTATGGGGTAATTGAGGATCTTAGAGACTCTTCAGATAATGAGACTCTTACTTCTATATGCCTTGTTACTGATTTGAGCGAGGTTTAGTCCCTCCTCGTTTCCCCTCGTAACGGAGGGGAACGGAGGATGGATTCCGGCTCTCGCCAGGGCATCCTACAAACGGCAGCGTAGTCTTTATTGATTGCGCGAATGAAAGAAAGAAAGAGGATATGAAAATGAGTAAAGACGAAGTGAATAAAAAATATCGTGGAAAGTATGTTGAAATTGAAAAATCATACGATCATATTCAAAAATGTTATAAATATATCGTGCTGAAATCATATAGCAAAATACGAGAGAACACGACACTTGGGGAAGATGTTGGAACGCCTTTGGAGTATTGCAGATAGGAAGTTGCGCCAAGGGTTCAACCCCCAACGGCTTTTCGCGCTTGCTTGCAAACGGAAGCGCAGGCATTCCGTCTTTACAAACGGAAGCATAGCACCCTATAAGGACAACATAAAAATATGACTGAAGACGAAATTATTAAGGCTTACCTTTCGCGCTTAGGTAAGAAAGGCGGGAGCGTTAGCGGTCCCATCAAAGCCCGCAAGTTATCGCGGGAGCATTATGCCAAGGTGGGTAAGGTGCAGCGGGAGCGTTGGGATAAGTTCCGGCGGGAGCGTCAAACGGAAGCGCAGGCATCCAAGCGGTAGCGTAGCCTTTCGCGGGAGCGATAGCCCTATAAGGGGTGTGTAGAATAGCCCTATAAGGGGTGTGTAAACGGCAGTCTAGTTATTTTTTGGCAATGTAAAGAACTACGTTATCTGTATTCTGTTCTGGAAATATACTTTCGCCATTTGAGTCTATGTAATAAATAGATCCCGACCTGGTGGGATTTCCAAGCACTATTGCAAGCCAATCAAAGTCACCGTGATTACATACAGGATGTCTTATTTTTATATCTCCTGTTTTGCTTCCAGTTATATGACCAGTTTTAACTTCAACTCTTTTCAGATCGCCATTGTGAAGCATAACTATTAAGTCGTATCTGCATGCTGGACTCAAGGCTCTAAATACGCTCAAGCCCTTTGCCATCAGATCGCTTGAAACATAAAGTTCGTTTATTGCGCCTATTGTTCCAGTGTTTGCAATATAATCATGAGCCTTTTTGTTTGGCATAATCTATTTACCTATAAAACAGCAGCACGCCTTGTTGTCAAGTTCTAGATCTTCAACCTTGAATTTGACGTTTAAAGTCGAATCTTGGTGTTTTGTTTTAGTTCCGCATCTTTTACCATTTTGCCTGTCCCGACCACGTGGCGAGGCTTCTGGGTGGCAAGGAATCGATTTTAAAGCCTTTTTGCTTTTCATGCAACTACCAATTTCGGCAGCTCCAGAAACGTGGGGTTAGCTTGCTTGGAGGGTTGCTGTCACACCCGTGCCTAGCTCTGAAGCTACGCCTGCGGGCTGGATTGCTCTTCTTGATGCTCATCTTGGGGTCGCCATAGCGGATAGTTTTGCTTTCACCGCCCTTGCAAGCCCTTACTAAAAACTTCTTCGGTCCCCTTGGAGTCCTTCGGGGTGAGTTACAAGGTAGGTTACGAGGGTTCATGCTTCATCGACCTCATCGGTGTCAAACTCATCAGGGCAGGCATCCTGAAGCGATTGTAGGGCTTTCTGGTGGCTCTCAAAGAAACCTGACAACCCCTTAACCCGCTCCGTCAGCCCATTCCACTGCGCCTCGAACACCTCATAGGAGCAGTTGGCATTCATATCGTCTACCAGTTGCCCTAATAGCCTCAAGACGCTGTGGAGTTGAGCGTTCTCTGCTTGAAGGAGGCCAATGAACTTATGCGCCAGCTTCAGTTGCTCGCGGTCAAGAGGCAAACCCACCTTTTTTTGCCTTCATCATCCTGTAGATGCGAGGGCTGATGGTGCTTTTAGATTTAGGACGGCTAGTGCCAGCCTTGCGTCTGGCGTTAATGTTGGCGTATAAGCCTGGTCGGTTTGATTTCATTTCGCGATTGTATCACGCCAATGTTTGTTTGTCCAAAATACACGCCAGAGGTTCGCTTCGGAAAGCACCGCAGGGAAGGGGGAGGGGACGGGACAAAGGGAGTCCCCTTCCCCTGCTTTCCTTCGCGTCTTATGTTTATATGTATATAAGGGTTTGGTAGCTCAAGAGATGATAGTGTTTTGAAAGTGGATTAGAAAGTGGTCTGATTGGCAATATACAAACCGCTGTCAGACAATATCTTGTTAGCTTTGTGAAGGCGTTTTAGATACCTATAAAACGTGCTTTCCGATACTTCCAACTTTTCAATGATATGACGACATAAATCACCCGCCTGCCACTGCTTGCTACCCATCTCGGTTAAGAACCTTTTATCGTCAACCGCCTTATGTGCGCCCGGCTTCTTTAGCTTATCTGGATTGAGTGAGAAGTTGGCTTGGAACAGCGGGTAATTCCACTGCACGACAAAGCTATCGACTGGCGGGAAGTTACGCAGTGTGATGTCACAAGTGTAGCTCTTCTCATCCTCCTCGTGGGCAGTCAGAACGACCAACGTATCTGGGTTACGGGCGAACACGCCCGATCCACTGAAGCGGTCAATCGACTCTGCGCCCGACTTGTTGCCCTTGCTGAAGTGATGTGAAAGGATGATCGACAAGTTGTGGCGTGTGGCTAGGTATTCAAACTCATTCATAAGGCTGGACATATCGCCTGCGCTGTTCTCATCCCTCTCACCCATCAGCATATAGTTTGGATCGAGGATGATGGCTTGGTATCCCTTCCCTTCGATCTGCTTCTCGATCATCGGTCGGATGAGAGTTAAATCGGCAGCGTGACCTCTCAGCGTCCATGTGTCAAAGTCATCGGCCTTATCTTCCAACCCCTTCGCTTTGATAACATCGGCTAATCGATTGCGGAAACTCCATTCCTGTATCTCAAAGTTAATAAACAACACCCGCGCCATCTTGCACTCCTGCCCCCACCACGGCACTCCGGCGTGGAGCGATAAGGCTAGGTCAATTAGACTCCAACTCTTAAACGCCTTGCTCCCTCCACCCAGCAACATCTTCCCCCCTCTATGCAACATCCCCTCAATTAGTGTCTCTGGTGCGGGTAAGTCTTCCTTGATAAGTTGTGCATAAGATTTAATCGGCGGCCACTCATCGGTCTTGGGCTTGATACCAAGTGCTACGGCTGGTTCAATCATTTTCCTCCTTTGCAAAACCAAAGCAGGCTTTGCATCTTGTCGTTTCTTTTTGACCCAGGAATCCTAACGGGTTGACTGGGTTTGAATGTTGCAGGATCGCACCCTAACGGGATAAGAAAAGCCTTTAACTGATCCACCCACTCATTCTTTGGTGGCATCTCAAACCAACCATGCAAGCTCTTTCCGCCGGTATCCACAACGGCGTGTAGCTTCATGCTAAACAAATCTCGCATCAGTTGGAACACCGCGCCCATCTCTGGCTTAGTCAACACATCGGACTCGACAACCAAGAACACCCTATGCTCAACGGTGTCATTGGATCGGCTAACCGTATCCAGCTTGTAGGTCGCGCCAGTGGTAAACTGCCCAATCGGCTCGTCCAACTTCTTCCAATCCCAAGCTGACCTAAAGTTCTGCGGATGTCTCCCGCTGTCCTTGACATCACCGATCCAGATATTGTCAGCGACATTAAACATAGATAAGAACAAGTGATAGTCCTGCGCCGGATCGCCTAACTTGACTGGACTTTCCTCGTACATATCGGCTGGGTCCCAATTGTAGTGGGTCAGATAGCGTTGTTTGTTTGACTCAGCAATCGTCTTGATCCTATCCAACACTTCGGCGTGCGGATCTTTCTTGATGATTAACTTTGGCGTAGCAGTACCACCCGACATGATGTTGACTGGCTTGTAGAGAACATCGCCACCTATAGCTCTTCGCAGCTTGCGGTTAGCTTCATCTCGATACGGCGTGCAGGAAGTATGCCAGCAGAAGATAGTCGGCGCGCCATCTACGAACACCGTTGTGTCGCGGATGCGGGTGTGGCTGGTGTGTGCCGCCTCACCAGGACACTTGCACAGCCCGTGATTTTCGGACTGCCAATCCACTTGGCCTACGATCTCTTCAGCTTGCCGTTGTGCGGGGGTCATAAAATTCAAACTGGCTGCTGATTCAAGAGGCGAACACACACTGAGGAACTGCCCGCCGCAGGATCTCCCTGCGGACCACAACGCCAGTTAGTTAGATCATCCAGCCAATATATTGTACTCCCTGTTGTCGCATTCTTCGTATTGATTTAAGAATGGAATATCCCCAGCGCATAAATTTCTATACTCTGGAATTGCAGATAGTGTTTTGTGTAGTTCAATTGGATCGGCCTTGTCTCGGACTACAGCGTGATGAAAATGTGTCATCCAATAATGTCCAGACTCATCCGCAAGCTTTGGGTAACTGGGACCACACCCGCTAAAGCCAACTACCATTGCGTATCCATGCCTATCCTCAAACTCTTTTAATAGTTTTTGGCTACAGCGATAGCTTCCTTGGGAATATATTAAAACCGAATATGGCGAGCTTCGCCTGTAGGCCAAGGTTACTTTGGTTGATTCATTTTTATTCATTTCCTAGTCCATTCAAATTGAGACATATAAAGTTTTTTGATTTTGCGTTTTATGGTTTTAGGCCATTTGATTTTATGGTCGTTTTCATAACCATAAATGCTGGTCACGGCATCCCGCAATAGTTCATATCCAGTTTTGCTTTCAAGAAGAATAAAAAGGACTCTTGCCTCCTTAGGTGTTAATTGATTGTCGTTCATTTACTTCTCCCCCAACTCCATCACCTTCTTAGCCGCCTCGACAATATCTTCAGCGGTGATGTTGCGCAACGCATTACACCACATCTGCGTCTTCTTGGTTCGGTTAGTTGCGTCCTTACACTTAGCCTGCGGCAACCCCCCATGCGGTCGGCAAGGCGCGTGCGGGCAAGTATCGGGTTTGAATACTGGCACTGACTTAGGGTAATACTTGCAGCGGTCATCTGGATGGTAGCTACCCCACAAACTAACGCAGGCCGTATCCAACCCCGCCGCCATGTGTGTGACTGACGAATCCGGCGCAACCACAAACTCTGCCCCTTGGATGACAGGGAACAGCGTGCGTATGTTTGCCGTGGCGTTAAATAAATCCACCACCCGCTTGCTGTCTACTCGGAAGTCTACTGACTTATCCATTCCAATGATGACTGCATGATGGTCGGGAAACGCTTCCAGCAGAGCCTCGACCGCCAGCTTCCCCAGCGCGGGTGGATAGGTGCGGGTCGGACCAGAGCTGCTGACATGGTAGGCAAAATACTTGGTCGGCAACGGCCAGAGATTTAATTTCTTTAACTCATCGGTATCAGGCTGGACTGTGTAGAGGTAAGGCTTCTTGTACTTTGCGTCGACTAACCGAATATCCCCAGCCTTGCCATTGACATCCGCCACAATCCCTTCCGCCCCCATCCACAGGTAGATGCGGTCGTAATGATTGCCAGCACCAGTGCCAAGCTCCGTGCCGCCTACCTTGCCAGAGAAGAGATCATCCAGCACAACGTGCGCGTCGTAGGATGCCCACGCCTCGGCGGTTGGTGGTAATGGCAACAGCCGCGCTCCCAGCCCAGCGTAGAGAGGCATATTGCGGGCAGGACAGTAGACATCGACCGCACCCCCCGAAGTCTCGGTTAGGTAACGGATCACCCCAGTTGCCATGATGGCATCGCCGATTGCACCAGCGCGGTAGACCGCTGTTGTCCCACCCTCGGCTCGACCTGGGTAGTACGGCTTAATCAAGTGCGGTACGGGTATTGCGTCTGTGAAAGGCGGGTTGACTAACTCATCGGGCAGGATGTAGCTACAGCGCGGCCACAACTTATTGTCATCGACTACCGTGACTGCGTTTGTGTTATTGGTCCATAGTTTCATTTGTTATCCTCCATTACTTTGTTTATGCATCTGATGATTTCCGCCGCGACTTGCGGGACGATGGCATTTCCGAGTCCACGCAATTTAGCCACTCGGTTGGGTATCCCATGAGCCACGCGACCCACGTTGGGTTCAGGGAGCCACGTTGCCCAATTAGTGCAAGAGCGTTTGGTAACTGGTCGTGATGCCCCCGAGTTTTGGCTAGATGTGCTTCTGAATTTTGTCCCTTGTGATCCCTTGCCGCTGGCGTTGGCCACATCACAGATTCGTTGACTGCTCTCACTAAACATCTGAACCGATTTTCTTTCGGATTCACGTTCGCTGAGTTGTCCACCGTTGGTGTCGGCCACATCTTTACCGCAGTCTGAAGAGTTGCCCCCCACTTCGTTCCGTTGGCTGATGTCCTGCTCTTCCCGTCCTCGCTCACACTTCCGCTCTTTGCTCCCGTGTGTGCTCCCCTCGGACACGCTGACGGAGTCGGCCAAATCTCTGGCGATGATCCAGACCCTGTCTCTTCTGTGCGGCGCGTCGACGGCGCAAGCTGGAATAATGATCGGTTCGACTTCGTAACCTTGACCTTCCAAGTCAGCACACACTTGGTCGAGTGCCAAGTTGACGATCCCAGCAACATTCTCACCAATGATCCAAGCGGGCTTTGCTTCCTGTATAACTCGCAACATTTCAGGCCAGAGGTAACGGTTGTCATCCTTGCCTCGTTGCTTCCCTGCGACTGAGAATGGCTGGCATGGAAATCCGCCTGTGAGAAGAGTGACTCCTGCGTATAGCTCGCCTCGTACTTCGCGGATGTCTTTGTGGCACGGGACTTCTGGCCAATGCTTTTTGAGGACTGCTTGTGCGTAGGGTTCGTTGTCACAGAAACCAAGGGTTCTATATCCATTCCATCTTGCCGCCAAGGCAAATCCTCCGATCCCACTAAATAAGTCGAGGTGTGTCTTTTCATTCACTTTCCAATATCTCCTTCGCTATCAGTGCCGCTGCATCGACCATCGTTATGATCTGGATTAAATCAATTGCATGGCCATGAGAAACGCGATCTCTCTCAATAGCCAACTTATCGCGTGCGATGAGAAGCATATCGCGTGACCATCTCAATCTGTCTCTGGCTTCTATAGTCATACCTTTTCAAAAACTCCTGTGAGTAGATTTAACTTCCAGCCGTTACCATGAAACTTATCGTAGAGCATTTGATTCATAATCCACGCTAGGGGTGAGACATTTGTTTCCAGCAACCGTCCAGGTTGGCAGGCGTTAAGCTCCAGCATCTCAGCCAGTGCCTTAACCTCCAGCCGTGCGTATTTGTAAATTGATTTCATGCGGTTTCTTCACCCACCACAGCGTCAAAGCCTTGCTCCTCGGCGTGGTAGGTGTTTGTTTGTACTCGAAGCCAATCTGGTTTAGCAATAGGTTTCTTGCCGGTGAAAGAAGTTTCTGTGAATAACACATTGTTGCCTGGCACGCAGGCCAACCGTCCATTGTGCAGGGCGATGAAATGGTGCGACTTAGTTTGGCTAGGTTCCAAGCTGTAGGCATCTCCATACGGCTCGGCGGTAAACATATAGCTTCCGCTCAACCACTCCTGCCTGCTTGCGATCCATACGTTACAGTCTAACTCCCGTAAGTAATCGTATTCGATGGTAGAGAAGTTGTAGCCAAAACAATCCCAGCGTTGTGCATCCCGCAGCTCCCACTTGTGGGAATGTCCTACCGAATCGTGGCAGATGGCAGACAAGGGTAAGCCTCGATACAACGCACCGCATTTGAGCATCACAGTGCAAGCCCAAGCTCGGTGTGGCACGCTGGATAACCCAAACCAAACTGCATCCTCCCAGCCCTGTACTTGGCCTTGGCTAATCACGGACTTGTCAACCGACACATACTGATGTCGGGGTAGGTTAGCTGCGTGGGTCATCGCCAAGCTGGTCCAGTTAACCAAGCCACCAACACCCAGCGTGTACCCCAAATAGGCGCACGCGCACGATGTTCGACGTAGGATGGAAACCAGCAGCCCGCGCCTTGATCTCGAATAAACCTTCCGCCAACCAAGTCAGCCTTAACTTGCAACCCACCGCCAAGGTACTCGGAAGGATCGGATAGATTGACTACCATCGTCATCTTGCGATCCGATCCAGTAAACGTATCGTAGTGCCACCAAAACTGCTGGAGCGGATTGTACTTTAGGATCTGCAACTGCTGCACCCCTGTAATGTCGAATCGGTAATGCTCGGCGTTGACAGCCGTTGTCAACTCATTGACTATCGAATAAAGCCACTTGTAGTGCGGAGCCATCGGAACCCAGCAAGATGAACAGCTACGCGCAAACGATCTCCTAGTCGTTCCATCCTTCTTCATCACAGTCGCACGCTTCATCCCGATTACCTCTGCATCTTGGCGCAACATCATGCACTGGGTCGGGGTCAACACATAGCGGTCTACTGCCGCCGTTAATACTTTTTGCTTAAACTCACTCACGGAATAATTGGATGATGTACTCGACCATCTTGATTGTGATGTAGGATGCCGTTGCCACTATAGAGACGAACAAAGACATAAACAGCGTTGTCCACGCGAAGAAGGTAAACAGGTCGCCCAAGAAGTTAACGATGTGCAAAGTCATACTTCCATCATCCTCAAAAGGCGCGGCGTGTCGATGTTAATTCCACCAGCCCTGCACCACCACGTTACCGTCCCATTCTTAAAGTCGCGTAGCAGTTTGCGGATCTCGATGGTGTTATTGTATTCGGGACATTCGTTTAGATCCCGCCCCGTGTAGCAAGGGATAACCTTCATCCCTTTCACCGCCCCCCTCCGGCGCAGCAACCGCAAGTCTTCAATAGCTCGCAGTGCCACCTCTCCCGCCAGTTGTCGCATTCTGTCATCACGATCTCCTCTGGTTAGTTGCGTCGATCTCATTTCTTCTTACGTTGAGCCTTATGCCAAAGAGCGTACTCGTTCCACAGTTCGCAAGCCTCCTTGGCCGCTTCCAGGGTGTCAAACAAATCCTGCAACGGCGGAAAGTCAGTCGGCGGGCGCGAACCGTAAAGTCGCGGACCAATGACGTTACCCGCCATCGTGTGTAGCCGAAAGCGACCACACTCCTCCACGACCTTAATTTCCGTCACCGCCCCAGCTCTTTCAGCTTGGCATCGTCAGCCGCAATCGTAGCTGCTAGCTTATCTAAATCCCCCGACTGCCCAGCGTAGTGAATGATGTAGGCATCCTTGTGGCGGTCTAGGCCGTACTGGTCCTCAACACTGGTCATGCAGTTGTAGGCGGGATCTAAGCCCGACAGCGGTATGTCCCAGAGGTGCGCTTGGATGTTCGCCCAGGTCTGCATCCCAAAATGATTAGGCACAGTACCCAGCGGGGGTAGGGATAGTAAGCCAACGTGCTTGCGCCGGATGGCAAACACGCCGAAGTTAAAGTAGTAGGTA